>WARP01000588.1_pt2 | contig 11561 bp, 10 predicted proteins | sample 4769151 | NCBI WGS metagenome assembly WARP01 (sample SAMN08893023, study PRJNA449175) | gut metagenome | isolation source: rumen sample fed with dry roughage | host: cow | place: India: Nagpur | collected 2016 | reverse complement strand
GACACAGTGTCGAGGATAGAATTCCTTCGCCGCCAGTTCACCAATTTCTCCGTGAACTTCAAGTCCAACCAGGAAAAATGGGGCGGCCAAAACGAGGCTGTTTACGAAATCATCTATCCCGGACTGGACAAACCTCTGATCACACGCAACCTTCCTTACCTGTCCAACCATTTGTCGCAGATAGACGGGTTCCTTTCCATCGAGACTTTGGTCAACGACAACGAGGAGTACTGCATACACATCACATACTCCAAGGATGTGCTGGACGAAGATAAGATTTGGGAAGCCATCACACGTGCCAAATGGAACATCAAAGACAGGGAGGGCGTGGTGACCGAACAAGACGCCAAACTTACTTTTGAAGAAAAAGGTAAAACCTTGTAAAACTACAACATAGACAAAACAAAAGAACCCACACCAAAAATGTGGGTTCTCTGCTTAAAGACAAGATGATGAAAAAAACACTTCAAACATTATTACTGCTGGCTGTGCTGGCAGTTATGACAACACCCCTTAGGGCCGACGAAGGGATGTGGCTGATAAACCTGTTGGACAAAAACCTCTCGGCAAAAATGAAAAAGGCCGGCCTCAAGCTGGATACCAAGGTTATCTATGACGAGAGTGCTCCTTCCATAAGCGATGCTGTCGTTGCATTGGACTTTGGCTGCACCGGCAGTATGATCTCAAAGGAGGGATTGTTGATTACAAACCACCACTGTGCCTATGGCGATATCCACTCCCTCAGCACCCCCGAGCACAACTACCTGGAAGATGGTTTTTGGGCCATGAACCGCCAGCAGGAGATGCATATCAAAGGCAAATCCGTTTACTTCCTCCGCAAGGTTGTGGATGCCACCGAAGAGGTAAAACAGGTTGCCGACTCCCTTCGTGGTACCGGAGCCCCTGCCGGAATGCGCAGGATCTCATCCATCATGGAGCGCAGGCACAATGCAATCAGCGGAATGGAAACCATGCTCATGTCCATGTGGAGGGGTGAGAAATATTACATCTTCTATTATGAAGTATATACCGACATTCGTCTGGTGGGCGCTCCTCCTGTATCAATCGCTGCATATGGCGGTGACACCGACAACTGGGAGTGGCCTCAGCACAAAGGGGACTTTGCCCTTTACAGGGTATATGCCGGCAAAGACGGGAAACCGGCTGCCTACTCAAAGGATAATGTTCCGCTCCAGCCTGTTAAGGTGCTAAACATCTCCACAAAGGGTGTTAAAGAGGGCGACTACACAATGGTGATCGGGTTTCCCGGGCGTACAAACCGCTACAGCTCTTCGTTCGGAGTGAACGAAAAAGAGAAAATCACCAACCCTGTCTCAGTCAAAATGCGTGAGAACAAACTCCGCATCATGAACAACTTCATGGAGCAGGATCCTGCAACAAGGCTCGTTTATGCCGATTACTATTTTGGAATCAGCAATGTAAATGAGCTACAGGCTGGCGAAATCTATAACTTCCGCCGTTTTGGTGTTGTCAAGATCAAGGAGCAGGAAGAGAAAGAGCTGCAAGAGTGGATTGATTCCGACCCCGACCGCAAGGAGCGTTATGGAGACCTTCTTCAAACACTTGGCGAAAAATACAAGGCTATAGAAGAGGTTACCCGCCACAAGAAGTACTTCCAGGAAACTATGGTATCGGGTCAGGGGTTCGTATATATTGGCAACCGCACAAACTCCCTTCGCAACGCACACGAGAGGGAAGGGATTGACACCCTCATACCCGGGAGCAAGCACCATGAAATGCTGGTAACCAACATCCAGCGTGGCCACCAAGGTTTGGTGCTGGAGGTAGAGAAAGAGCTTATGAAATACCAGGTCCGCGAATTTTTGGCCAAAGTTCCGCAAGAGATGTGGGGTGACTATATCAGCTGGCTCAACAAAGAGTTCGATGGTGATGCCAACAGGATTTCGGACTATATTTTTGAGAACTCGATCCTTCTGGATCCTGTCAAGTTCAAAGAGGTATCTTCCAAGCCACAACCTATCTCGCTGTACATGAATGATCCGTTGTCACAAATGACAAAATCGGCAAAGATAACCGACTTTAATCAAGAGGCGGGTGAGCTTTTGGAGGGAGACAACATCATGAGTCTTGAGGGGCAATACACCCGGTTGATGTACCAGATGAGAAAAGAGAAGGGAATTGTACAATACCCAGACGCAAACTCCACAATGAGGGTAACCTACGGAACAGTTGGTCCTATAAGCCCCTCCGACGGGATCCATTACAGCGCACAGAGCACTGCCCAGGGATTCCTGGACAAATACAACCCCGACAGCTATGAGTTCAACATCAAGCCGGAGGTATTAAGCCTTATCCGGTCCAATGATTGGGGCAGGTGGGGCAAGAACGGCACAATGTATGTTAACTTCTTGTCCAACAACGATATCACAGGAGGAAACTCGGGTAGTCCTGTGCTGAATGCAAAAGGCGAAATAATTGGTCTTGCATTTGACGGCAATAAAGAATCACTTGCCGGCGATGCCTACTTCCATCCGCAGATGAACAAATGTGTGAATGTAGATATCCGTTATGTACTCTGGATAATAGACAAATATGCAAAAGCCAACCATCTCATTGAGGAGATGCAATTAACCGATAAATAATACCTGGCACTATAAATCATGAAAAAAACAACAATCGTAGCCATATTGCTTGCAACCCTTTTCCTTATTCCGGGTGTCGCAAGCGGTCAGTACCCTTTTAGCGGGACCAAAACCCCTGCCGACACTAACTTCCGGATAGGCAAGCTCTCCAACGGGCTCACCTATTACATCCGTGAAGCCTCCAATCCAAAGGGTCATGCAGAGTTTTTCATTGTTCACAACGTTGGCTCGCTCCAGGAGAACGACGATCAAAGGGGGCTTGCCCACTTCCTTGAGCATATGGCATTCAATGGTACCAAAAACTTTCCCGACAAGCTTTTGCTGGAATATTTCGGTAGCATAGGTGTAAAGTTCGGAGCAAATATCAACGCCTATACCTCCATGGACCGTACCGTTTACAACATCTCGGCAGTTCCGGTTAAACTCCGCAGCTCAATCATTGACTCGGCATTGCTGGCCCTGCACGACTGGTCCCACTATATTTCGTGCGAACCCGAAGAGATCGAAAAAGAGAGGGGTGTCGTAAGGGAAGAGTGGCGCCGTGGAGACGACTCCCGCACCCGTATGATGAAAGGGATCAACCGGTACATCCAACACGGCTCACGTTTTGCCGAGAGGGATGTGATTGGGTTGATGAGTGTGATTGACAACTTTTCCCGCGAAACCCTCATAGATTACTACCACAAGTGGTACCGTCCCGACCTGCAGGCTGTGATTGTTGTTGGGGATATTGATGCCGATGATATTGAAAACAGGATCAAAGAGAGGTTTTCTACGATTCCTGCTGTCCAAAACGGAGCTGTAAGGGAGACCTACTCCATTCCCGAAAACCGCAAGCCGATAGTCGGATTCTTTACCGATCCCGAATCCAAAGCTGTTTCGGTGAGGATGGTGGTAAAGATCCCCAACCTTACACCTCAGGAGATGGAGAGCCACCTTGGTGTCTACGAAGATGTGGTCTCGGCAATGTTCCTGGAAATGATTAAGGAGAGGGTGGCGGCAGCGGCCCAGGATCCCGAGGCAGAGTTCCGCTCCCTGGTTCCCATTTTCGGGGCAGTCAACTATGCAGCAACAACTTTCAATATCACTGCCCTTCCCAAGGACAATAAAAACACACTGGGAGCCCTTAAGGGTATAGCAACAGTGACTGAGGGTCTCAAGCAACATGGTTTTGGACCCGAAGAGATTGAAAAAGCAAAGGCTGCGGTAGCAAGAGGCATCGACGCCAACTACCGCCGTACACGCGACCCTAAAAACGAAGAGTTTGTCTCTGCAGCAGTAGAACATTTTACCCGTTCCAGGCCCCTTAACGACATTGATGCTCAATACAAACTGGCAAAAGAGATTGCAGCCGGCATCACGCTCGAAGATATGAACCGTTCTGTCGGGAGGTACCTCAGCGACCATAACAGGGTCATTGTCTTTGCTGTGCCCGAAAGCGACAAAGAATTCCTGCCTACCGAAGACGATGTTTTGGCAATGTTCGACTCTGTTGCCTCAAGTGACATCGAAAAATATGTACCGGCCACCGATAAAGAACTCGAAATTCCTGTCAACAAAGCAGTGGAGGCAAAAAAATTCCGGAGCGTAAACTCTGCGACATATGGTATCAAGTACGAAAAACAACTTGATTCTGCATACGAATGGGTGTACCCCAACGGTACAAAAGTTATTTGGAAGGAGGAGTATGGCAATGGTAATGTTGTAAGGATGCGGGCTTTCAAAAACGGCGGTTACTCTTCGGATATCAGTCCTTTGGAAATCAAAATCTTACAGAACTTTTTTGCCACCCTCACCATCAATGGCATGAACCGTAACGAAATCAACAGGTGGAGTGCAGCCAATAAGGTCTCCGTGAAGCCGTCACTGGGATACCGGACAAGTGAATTTTCGGGAACATTCAATGCCAAAGAGGCCGAGAAATTCTTTGCCCTGTTGTATCACCACTTCCGTGGGGTTACAATTGCACAGTCCGATATTGACACTCAAAAAGAGAGGATAATGAGAAGCCTGAATGCCGGTACATCCCAAGCCAATATTTTCAAGGATTCCGTGGCTACCCTCAAATACTCTTCCAATCCCATGAAGGGCTCCTTTGACAAGGAATTTGCCGCCGCCCTCTCTTCTCAACAGATAATGGACTTGTACAACAAGGTGATGGCAAACTCCCGAGGATACACTTTTGTATTCTCCGGACCGATGGATGCACAAAAAGGGAAGGAACTTGCCTCCCGTTTTATTGCAACCCTTGACTCCAAAGAGTCCAAAAAAGAGAAGTTCACATTCAAGGAGCCTGTTTTGCAAACCGGCGAGGTATCGCTAAGGTACCAAGCTACCGGTATGTTGAGTTCTAAAGCTAGTGTCAACAGGATCTACCACGCCCCGGTGGAGTACAACACAAAAAACAACCTGATGGCCAAATTTATCACCTATATCCTGAGGGAGAGGTATATGAAATCTATCCGGGAAGAGAAAGGCGGCACTTACTATGTAGGAGTCACATCTGACTTGCTCCGTTATCCAAACCCCACCCTGTCGTTTTCAATAGATTTTGACACAGACCCTGCATTGGTGGACGACCTTCTGGAGGTTGTACAACTGGAAGTTGACAAGCTGGCAGAGCAAGGCCCGCACGAGAGGGAAATGAAGGAGATAACCCTTTACCTGGAAAAGGTCTATAGCGAGAACAAAGCAAAACCCGAGTGGATATCCCTGATAACCAACTCAATCCTTGGAGAAGAGAGTGTTGTATCGGGAGAGAAGGATTACCTTGACAAAATGAATATCAAGGAGATACACGACTTTGCCCGCTCTGTGTTCTCTACCGGGAACCGTATGACATTTGTTTTTGAGCCGGTTCTTTAGTGGCCGGCCTTGCAAATATCCTGGACAAAAATATCAAGGCAAGGGTAAGGACTATTACAACAAAACCGGGATGGGCATACTGGACATCCAAAGCCCATATGAGTTGTAAAATTGAAAGTAAGACAAGAGAGAGTGCACTCAGCATTCTCTCTGTTTTTTTCCATCCCTTGAAGGAGGCTGTTGCCACCAGCCCGAAGAGTGGATTACACCACAAAAGGTTGTAGTTCATGTATAACTCACGGTGTTCTGTTATGAGGATAATTCCCCCGAGTACAACTCCCAAAAGAGAGATGACCACCAGGTAACCATTGGAAAAGGCTTTGCCGAACCGCTTTGCAAAAAAGCCTGCCAACACCCCCGCCAAAAGGAGGGACAACACAAAAAGAGGCGATACAACAACAGCTGTAAACGAACTCTTTTCACTCTCTGTGGCAGAGTCGTATAGTACGTGCTCTTTCTCCACCATCGGTTTGCCACCGTTATCCATGGAGCGGATTCCCCGGAAAAGGTTTTGGGGCAGGAACATGCTCTGGTAAACCGAAATCTCTTTGTCCAGCCCTGAGCCCAGGATAAGGCTGATTCCAAACTTGGTCCATCCCGTTATATAGTCATTAATCAAATCCCTGTCGGTAACTCCGGCACTAATCCCCTTAAACCGTTCCACCTCTGCCTGCACCAGCGGGAAAATCAAATCCCTCAATTCGGAGGTGCAGTTCTTGTATAAAAAGCTGTAGTAATAGTAGCGGTTCGCGGGAAGATGCAGGAATTGGAGCCTCTCCACAATTGCCGATGTTTGGGAACTATCCAGTGACAGTACCTGTTCTTTTACCTGTCGTCCCTCGTACCTGTACTGGGCCATAAAATCTTCCATATACTGTATACCAAGCATATACTGCAATTTCCCTCTCATGAATTTCCAGTAGAAGTTGGGGGTTCCAAAATCAAAAAGACCAAAATTGAATACCAGGTCCTGACCCGTTGCCGGATAGCAAACCCGAAGCGCGCTATGTCCAAATGTGGAGTAAAGCTCTCCCCCGCTTTCACAAGTCAAAAGTGACACAACAGGGCGGTCGGCAGATTTTGCAGACCAAGGGAGACTCAGTAAAGCAATCAACAAGAAAAACCTTTTCATTTGCCTGGTCTCCATCGTAATAGTATAGACTGGTTTTTGGGGAAGATCCCCCTCTGCCTGGTGCGGATATCTTCGGTAACATAAAATACCCCGGGGTCAAATTGGGTAAATATTTTGTCTACTTTTTTGAGCATTTTCCTGTCTACCACGGTCTCTATGATATCTATCTCGCCCAGTGAACCGGTGCCGTGGATGAGTGTTGCCCCAAAATTTTGTTTGTTGAGAATGGCTATCAACTCCTTTCCGTTTTTCCTGGTATAGACCCTGCAGAGTAGAATACCAAAGGCTATCCTCTGCTCGATAAGGATTCCCACAAAGTTGCCGGTAGCATATCCGGCGGCGTAGGAGATGTAGGCTGTCATGTCGTTTGCCCTGGAAAAGATTTCGGAGATGACCACGATCCATATCAAAACTTCAAAGAAGCCGATCAACGGAGCGAGGTATTTTTCCCCTTTGGATACGAAGATTATCCTGAGGGTGCCGAGTGTAACGTCTATTATCCTTCCGAAAAAGATGATCAGGGGTAAAAGATAGGGGTAGCTATCGAGTAAGTCAAGCATAAATGGTTGTTTAATGTATTGTCACTCCAAATATAAACAAAAGATTGCCGATTGAAAAGTTTATCCGTTACGTGCTATCGATGACAGTTTATCCATATCTTTGACATACACATTTTTGCCCGAAATCTCCAAAATGCCGTCCCTGTCAAACTCCCTCAAGGTGTTTATCACGCTCTCCTTTGAATAGCCCAGGGCATCGGCAAACTGACTCCTGTTAAACGGCAATTCATAACCCGGGGAGCGGAACACCTCTGCAAGGTCCATTAAGATTGTAGCAACCGCCCCGTTCACATTTTTATGGCTCAGGTTGATGAGGTTGTGCACCACACCGTTGGTCAGCTCCGACATCAATTTCACCGTATACAACGCAAAGGCTCCGTTTTCACTGATAAACTTTTCCATTACCTCCCGTCCCATCAGGAATACCGACGCCTCTGTGACGGCAACTGCCGAGAAATCCAGCTTTTTATTTACAAAAGAGCACATTATTCCAATAAAGTTACCCTCGTTCACTATCTTGAAGGTGGTTACCTTTCCCCTGTTCTCTACATTTAACTTGACTACCCCCTTTTCCAGGAACAGGATGTGGGAGGCGGCAAATCCTTGCTTGACCACAGTCTCACCCGCTTTGTACTCCACTCTGGAAGATGAGTTTGTCAGGAACTCCTTCTCTTCCTGGTTTAGAAGCCCGTACCAGTCAGTCTCCCGAACGGTCAGGCTCACCGGTTTATAGCCCTGCATCTTCATAATTGCATCTTAATTTATGCAATATTACATCTTTTTTGGTTAAAAACTGCCCCTTCCCCGGATCAATATTACTTTGGCATTTGTGCAATTAAATAAAAGATCGAGGCTATTTTTGCAAAACACCAAAAAAAAGATATTATGGCAGACATGAGATTCAGGGTAAAAGCCCACAGTGAGAATCCCACCAAGACAGTGGTAAAAGCAAGGAATTTTGAAATAATCATAGACGAGCCCCAGGAACTGGGAGGTACCGACAGCGGTGCAAACCCTGTGGAGTATGTGCTGGCAGCCTTTGCAGGGTGCCTCAACGTGATGGCACATGTGATTGCAAAGGAGATGAACTTCGAGCTGCGCGGGGTAGAGATAGATTTGAGCGGAGACCTCAACCCGGCCAGGCTTTTTGGAATGAGCTTCGAAGAGAGGGCAGGCTACAAACAGATACAGGTAAGGATCAAGCCCGACTGTGATGCCGATGCCGATACACTGGCAAAATGGGTAGAGGCTATCGAGTCACGTTGCCCTGTAAGCGACAACCTGCAGCATCCAACCCCGGTAAAAATCGATCTTAAGAAATAGTCCTGTTTTTAAGGGAACGCACAAATGCCTCCCCGAGGTGGTCTACGATATCTCCGGCCACCAGGGAGGCTTCTCCTTTTTGTGCTGCCGCCAGGTCACCTGCAAGGCTGTGCAGGAAAACGCCGGCTATTGCAGAGTCGGTAGCCGGGTAACCCTGGGTGAGCAGACCTAGTATTACTCCGCCCAAAACATCCCCGCTGCCGGCAGTTGCCATTCCGGGATTCCCGGCAGGGTTGAACCAAACCTTTCCGTCCGGGGTGGAGACAGTGGTGTTGGCTCCTTTGAGCACTATTGTAACATTATGTTTTTTAGAAAATTCCATTTGCATTACCACTCCGTCCCTGGTGTCGCTATATTCGCCGGCTATCCGTTCAAACTCTCCGGGGTGAGGAGTAAGTATCGATCCGGGGGGTACCAGTTTGAGCAGCTCCTGGTGTGACGAAATAATGTTGATTGCATCTGCATCCAATACCATCGGTTTGTCACAGCCTGCCAATAACGCCTTAAGGGCTTCAACGGTTTCGGGAGCCTTCCCGATTCCCGGCCCTACCGCTACAGCACGGAATCTCTTGAGGTCATTGCCATAGGAATCGGACCTGTAACCATATTGGCTCTCCATATGGCATGCAGTGAAGATATTATCGGAAGGATCGACGGTGCAAATAGCCTCAGGCACCGATACCTGCATGATGTGGTATAACCTTTGGGGGACATGCACAGTCAAAAGACCCAATCCCGAACGCATTGCAGCCTTTGCTGCCAAAACCGCCGCGCCTCCCATCCCAAAGGAGCCTGCAACCAAAAACCCATGGCCATAGTCCCCTTTGTGCGAAAACTTGCCACGTGGTTTTAAAATATTGCCTACGACCTCCTGGTCTATCATGCTGTATGGAGTGTCCAACTCCTCCATGATGGTTGTATCCAACCCTACGGGCAACACCACCCACTCTCCCACATATTTGTGGTTTTCACGAAAGAAGAGACATAATTTGGGGAACTCCAGGGTCAAGGTGAAGTTTGCGCGTACAACTGCGCTCTCGTCATTTTCCCTGGCAAACTCTGACGGCAGTCCTCCCGGCAAATCAATTGAGATAACCGTTGCCGACGATCTGTTGATTGTCCTTATAACCTCTGCAAACACCCCGGTTACCGACCTGTTGATGCCTGTCCCGAAAATGCCGTCAATTATAATTTCATCTTTGCCGATTGATGGGATATCTTCCACCGAAGAAACCCCTTTCATCCTTACCGACCCAAAGATATAGAGCTCTTCTATAAGCTGTTTCCTTGTCGGAGACCAGTTTTTTTTGTCAGGTGAGAGCAGGAAAAGCTCAATTGATATATTCTTGCCGCCGAGCAATGCTGCCAGGGCAATTGCATCGTTCCCGTTGTTGCCTTCGCCTGCAAAGATTTTCACCTTTTGGTTACGTAGCTGGAAATTGCTTTTGATCCACCTGAATAGGTTACGGGCCACCCTCACAACCAGTTCGTAATCGTTAATGTGCTGATTGTCTATGGTTGCCTTGTCTATCAAGGCTATCTGGTCTGACGAAAATATTTTCATTTGTCCAGATAATTTGAGACTACTTTGAGCAGCCTCTCCCTGTCTACTGGTTTAGTAATGTATTCGTTGCAGCCGGCTTCAAAAGCCTTTTCCCTGTCTCCGTCCAGTGCAAATGCCGTTAACGCAATCACGGGTATATCTTTGTTGATCTTCCGTATCTCCTTGGTTGCACTGTAACCATCCATTACCGGCATCTTGATATCCATCAAAACCATATCCAGATTGTTCCCGTCACGGAACATTTGCACAGCCTCTGCCCCGTTGTGGGCATGAATCACATTGATGTTTGCCTTTCGGAACACGATTTTTACAAATTCTGCATTGGCATAATCATCTTCGGCCAACAGAAGTCTGTGTTCCCTGGGCTTTGCTGCTAAAGACACTTCCCCCAAAATATCATGCATAAGCCGGTTATTTAGTTTTTATTAATTCTTTAACAATTACAGGGTAAACTTGTTTATAATTTTACCCTTTGCAATATACCAAAAAAAGGCAAATAATGAGCTCCTCTCAAAAAATAGTCATATACGACCAGGTTTGCGTAATGTGCAGCCGCACCATTCTGCTGCTTCAAAAAGCAGATTCAGCCGGCATCCTTAGCTATACCGGTTACCAAACCCCCGAGGCTTCACGGCTTCTCAGTGAGGCAGGGCTGGAATCCGAGGCGGGCAAATACATTGTTTATGTAAGCAAAGGAAAGTTCTACACCCGCTCCAGGGCTGTGCTCGAGATCATGCGGGACCTCGGATTCCCCTGGAACTTGCTGTATTTATTAATTATAGTCCCTCCGTTTATAAGGAATTTTGTTTATGGTTTTATTGCAGCCCACCGTCACAGGTTTGGGGGCAGAGTATAAAGAAAAATATCATGGAAGAAAAAAGTTTGTACCACATGAGAAAGGATTACTCTCCGGTGCCGCTGGATCCGGCACATCTGGAGCAAGATCCCTTTTTGCAATTTGCAAAATGGTTTGACCAGGCCCTGGAGTTTGAACAAATGGAAGCAAACGCGATGATTGTCTCTACCTGCGACCTCTCATTACGACCCTCTTCCAGGGTAGTACTGCTAAAAAGCTATTCCAGGGAAGGGTTTGTTTTTTTCACCAACTACCACAGCAAAAAAGGAAGGGACCTCACAGCAAACCCCAACATCTCACTTTTGTTTTTTTGGCCTGCTACAATGAGGCAGGTAAGGATAGAGGGGAGAGCGCACAAGGTTGAGGATGCTATCTCCCAAGAGTATTTCTCTGGTCGTCCCAGGGAGAGCAAAGCCTCCTCTGCCCTCTCCAGGCAAAGCGAGCCGCTTTTCGAAAAAGAGCAGTTCAACGACAATGTCAAAAAACTTATTGAGAGTGACCAGGAAATCCTGAGGCCTACCCATTGGGGTGGATATGTTGTGGTTCCGGTGAGTTTTGAATTTTGGCAGGGGGGAATAGGACGCGCCCATGACCGCTACCTATACAAAAAAGGGCCAAAGGGCTGGAACATCTCGCC
>WARP01001165.1_pt1 | contig 11576 bp, 7 predicted proteins | sample 4769151 | NCBI WGS metagenome assembly WARP01 (sample SAMN08893023, study PRJNA449175) | gut metagenome | isolation source: rumen sample fed with dry roughage | host: cow | place: India: Nagpur | collected 2016 | reverse complement strand
GCTAAACGCCAATTTTGAATTGGCATGGTCCATTTTTTAGCAGCATTTGAAGTTGCTAAATAAATGACCTTTTTCACTGAATCATCAGAAGAGAAGATCTTTCTCTTTTTAGTTGAATGGCGAATCACGCTATTCAATGATTCAATTGCATTTGTTGTATAAATCGCATGACGTATTTCAGCAGGATAGCTAAAGATCGTTCGGATATTTTCCCAATTTGCCCGCCAGGATTCTCCAATTTTTGGATACTGGTGATTCCATTGATCGCAGAAGATATCTAGGGACTTTAAAGCATTTTCCTCTGTACTTGCCTGATAGATCGCCTTCAATCCTGCTGTTACAGCTTTGTAGTCCTTCCAGCTCACAAATCTCAGGCTATTGCGTACAACATGCACGATACACAGCTGGATGTCAGTATGAGGATAGACAGAGGCTATCGCATCAGGAAAGCCTTTTAGCCCTGAGAAGCGCTGCTTCGCAAGACAGGCAACAAGAATATCTTGCACTCCTCGGTTTTTAAGCTCTGTCATGACTGACAGCCAGAATTTGGAACCTTCTGTTTGAGCAAGCCACATGCCAAGAAGTTCTTTTTGGCCATCCAGGTTAATGCCTAATGCTAAATAAACTGATTTATTGATTACTGTTGAATGCTGACGAACCTTAACAACAATGCAATCTAAATAGACAACAGGATAAAGACTATCGAGTGTTCTATTTTGCCATTCTGTCACTTGTTCAATGACAGCATCCGTCACCTTACTAATAAGGGAGGCAGATACATCTGCATCGTACATTTCTTTAAAAAAAGCAACAATTTCTCTATTTGTCATTCCTTTCGCATATAGCGAAAGAATTTGATCATCCATGCTAGTAATGCGCGTTTGATGCTTCTTAATAATCTGTGGTTCAAAAGAGCCGTCACGATCACGAGGGATATCTAAAGCAAGCTGCCCATCTTGTGTTAGAACTGTTTTGGAGCTAAAACCATTACGGCTATTTGAGCCTTTCTTGGGCTGATGCTTTTCATAACCCAGATGGTCTGAAAGTTCAGTATTGAGTGCAGTTTCAATCATGAATTTTTTAAAGACTGCTGTCATTTGGTTTAAGTCTTCTGGTGTTTTTAGACCTTTAGCCAATTCGGCAGCCATACTTTTGATTGTTGCTTCATCCATGTGAAGTACCTTTTGTAATTATCCTCTGAAGGATAAATGAAAATTAAGTACTTACACAAAATTTAGAACAGTCCCTAGATTGATACATCCAAAACAAAAATATCAATAAGACCATTTAATTCGATTGGCAGTTGATTTTCCAAATGTAATTTAAGCTCTTGAGCTGTACTAATCCCATGCTTAGTAAGATTGGCTACTTTGTCATTCTTGCCAAACCATAATACAAAATAAATTCCTTGCTGTTCAGCATCTGGATGGATCGAATATCTCTCAGCTAGCTGCGTTGATGCAGCATTATATAATTCCTTGTGCCATTGGCCTTTGGATTCTAGTACTAGAAGTTTTCTTTGATTATTAATTACTTTAGCAAAAGTTATGTCACATCGATTAGCATGTTGCATCTGATGTTCTAAAGTTACAATAATCCCTTTGCTTGAAAGTCTTAATTTCAATCTATCTGCAACAATTTTGGTAGCATCAACCTCATTTAAATGAAGATATTCTAAAATAGTCGATCCATCATATTGCTTATGATAAAAAAGTGAAGGTGATGTTGTATCTCCTCCACGGAGATCATTTTGATAAAACTCTAACTCTTCTAAAATTAATGCTCTTAGACCTTCCACTGTAATCACGCTATCATTATCTAAAAAATTAACGATTTCTTCTGAGGATGGAGCCTTAAAATTAACTAAAGCAAGGTTTCGAATAAGGGTTGAACGTATACTCTTTAAATCTAATAGCATGTCTTCAAACCTTGGATCTGTAATTAAGTTATTCACAATTGATAAAGTAGTTTCAGAAATATGCTTGCTAAAGTTCCAAATTAAGTTACTTAAAAATCTGTAAGCTGTTTCATTTGGCGGATCTTGCATACCCCAAGAATCGGGTAAATCAACCTTTGGCCACTGATCTATAAACTCATCTAAAATCCACCATATTTTAGTCGGTGTTAATTCTGGCCAAAATGGATGTTCACCATGACGAATACCTTCAGTTCTATCACTTAAAATAAATATAATTTTTTCTTGTGTTTTTAAATGCTTCCAATAAGACACTATTTCTGTTTCGTCGAGAAAGAAAAATGCCCTAACAAACCAAAATATTACTTTCGAATATATATATTCTAAATCGGTATTATGTGTTGTTAGTTGTTTATTTAATTCCTCACATTGTAGTGCAATTAATTTTTTCAATTTATTTTTATCGCAAAATTGAGCACTTAAATCGAATAATGTTTTTGTCGTATTTATACTGATATTGGGGTATTGATATAACCACTCTAGAGGTAAAGTTGCTTGAAACTCTTTAAATGTATTATTGTAACGCAACCAACTTACTTGTGTATGTTCACAGTCATTATAGGCCAGTTGTGGTTCTATATAATCTTTTATAAACTCTAATCGGCTCTTAGAGTCTGGAAAAATAATTCGATCAATTTCATTTTTTAGTGCATCGCGTTCTTCATTAGAGACAGCATGATAATGTATATCAATACCAGTGCGTAATGCCTTTAGTAATTCTAACGGAACACCTTTAAGACTCCCATGATCTCTGAATATTTGAATACACGCAGCGTATAAGATAACCTCTGAGTGATAACTAGTAGAAGAACATTGAGCTTTAGCAAGCTCACTTAAACTAGGAACGTGAGACTCTATAAATGGTAAACAGTTTTTTAGAGCATTCCTTACTAAATTTTCATCACCAAACTCTACTTCTATTCTTTCAGGCTTATTTAAAATATGTGTTGCAAATCCAATCAAGCACTTCCAATGCTTACCACTCTCTATCAATTCACGATTTTGTTGTATATAAAGAATATTTTCATTTCTTATCTTTTGTCTTTTGAACTTTCCATTTTTTATACGACGTCTATTAACTATTCTTTGCGTTTCCAAATAGCTTTTTTTAACAGCTAAATTTTTTTTAGTCCATGCCTTTAAAAATTCATTCTTTTCTCTGGCCTGAAACCTTGCATATCTGCGTAACTCATATATAGATTCATTTCTATTTGTTGCATGAAAATGATGAGTCTGAACAAAATAAGACCATAAGTTTGTATTATTATTTTCAAAAGACCAATCTAGAATGAAGTAATAGTCTTGTAACTTTAAACTCAAACCAGAATGGGTATAAGATGATAACGTTTTCCAACTTACTTGATTTACATCTTCAATTGAAGTTATACCATCAAATGCTAACCTAATAAGGTTTTGGCGTAGATTATCATCATTTTGTAATACTTTTACAGCAACGCTATCTTCTTCACGCTTTTCACCATGGAAATTTAGATTTTTTAACCAAACCCATATTTTTTGAGGATCATAAGAATTTTTTTCTAGTTCAAAATAACGATCAAGAAGCATTCCGATAATTTTACTTATTCCATTTCGACAATAACAATCATATTGTTCTTTCTTACACGTACAAGAAAGATCATGAGATAAATTATCTAGCAGTTTTACAATTAGTTCATAATCAAAATTTGCAATGAAGTTTTTAACAAAATAGCGTTCACCTATAGTTATTTCTCTTCCAGCATTTTTATCTGGATATAAGAAAGTACATTTTTCTAAAAATTCTAAAATTAATTCAAAATAAAGTGATTCGACATCAATCCTTTCTATCAAATGTGCAACAATACTTAAGGATGATTTTGTTCCTTGTTCTATAAGTCGATTAATAGTCTGAGATACTTCATAATTAACTATTTCCGTTAATCTTATTCCAGCTAATTCTCTTATATATTTATCAATTGCCTCATTCATTAGAATATCTTCCAATTCAGGCAACAATACTTCAAGAATTAATGCATTTTCTAATAATTCTAAAATTAGCCCACGCAACAATCCTTTATCTGATTTTGTTAATATGTATTTAACAAGGGTAACGGAATCATTATCAAAAAAACCTGAAATAGAAAAAGTTCTCCACATATCACTGCGACGAAAATAAGGATCTTCTTCTACAAGACACGTTAACTTTTCTAACAAATATTTTTTTGATGATGAAAGAAGTTGAGAAGGATCTCCATTTGCTAATACGGCATAAGGATCAACATCAATTAATGTCTCTTGAATAAACTTATCACCTAGAGCTGCCATCCAAGCCACAAGACCTCTCAACTCATCTCGCACAATTCCATTTGGCGCAATTATCGATAGACATTGATGTAGTGAAATATGATTACGATCAGCATTAATTTTTTTTACTAAATAATTAGCAGCTGTAAATTCAGCAATAATTTTATGACTTGGCTGATGTAGGCTTTCATTTTCTGCTAACTTAAAAAGTCTGCTTGATAATAGTGATGGATATAAATCTGTATTATCTAATTTAATTAATGAGTCTATTCGAGGGTATAATGTATCTAAACTATCTACATTAGTACTTACACCCTCAGATCCTGATAACAGCAATTTTGCAAATATTTCTTCAGTACTTTCTATTTTTTTAAGTATTGGTAAGTCATTTCTTACATTAAAAGCATTGTTTGTCTCTTTAGCTAATGCCATGACTGCTTGGCTAAATATTGATTTTCGATCAGAAAAAACTCTATTACTTTCAATATAGGCATCCGCAAAAATCTTTAAAAACTGTGGATTTGAGAGTAACTGTTCTAAATTATATTTCTTTACTTCAGATTCAAAATTTTTGAAATTTTCTTCAACTTTGTAATTTTCAAAAATTTGCTGTTGTTCAGATTCATTAAATGGGGATAAACGAAAAACTTTAGGTTCGATTTCAAAAATATCTCGAACTAAATTAGTATAAGACTCTTCCCATTCACTTGATCTACTTGAAATAATTGTTTTTGTCGGTTCTAAGTCTGCTGCCTTGCCAAGTAAATTACTGATAGCTGACTGATCTACTCTTACTAATTCATCTAGAGCATCAATAATTAAAATTGAATTTTTATCATGATTATTTCTACTGTTAAATATATTGGCGGTTTTCTTTTTTATACTGAGGTGACTCGAAAAACTTTCCAAAAGAGATGATTTACCTGCACCAGGCTCAGCTAAAATAATGATTACTTGAAAAGCTTCAATGACTTCAAGTTCAGAGTATTCTTTTTCATGATCATAAAGTTTTCTTTGTAGATAAAAGTTAGAGGTCATATGAAATAGTTAAAAATATCAATAAGGTCTTTTTTACATTGAAACTATTTTCGTGTCTATCGTGATATATCATTTTAAAAATGATTTTAGCTTAGATTTTTACAATAAATTGATTTTTACTAAATTGCTTTAGTTTCACTCAAAAGTAAGGCTCGTCCCTAAGGGATCGAGCCTAATTGCATTTGTTAATGCTCTTTGTTGAGCAGATGATTACGCCTGTACTGGCGGTTCAATTTTTTCGTGCCGACTGAGGCCATATTCCATTTCATATTTCTACTGCTAGGCAATAGTTTTATGCTTGTCTAATCTGGAAGGACAAGCCACGATTTTTTCATGCTGGTGTAGCATTATCCTGATTTAAGTCTCAGGCAAACCCGTATAAGTTTATTTTCATCAGTGACCAAACTTCAGAATACTTACACTGTACCAATCTCGGCCTAGTTAGAGAGACCAATCCCCGACTGAGAAACACGACCAGTGTTCCATTAACCTTTCTTTTCTACATATTGTCCAACATGCTCACGCATGTGCCGACTCAAGTTTTCGCAATGAGCATCCCGACTGAAAAAAATCGAAATGTTTTAGGATTCGCTTTAAGCTAGCTATCTCATTTAATACAAATCTTGCTATGAAGATTGGTATCACAATTTCCGTAAGTAAATACTTGCTTTATATGCGCTACTCGCCATCGCTCCCACACTGAAAAAATACAGCAGACTTTTAACCAATTTAAGCCTTTTTATTCAGTGCTTCCCAAGTTATTTCAAAGTGTCTTAATGTGCAGACCGTTTATCCTCTCGCCTGTATACATGCTTCCTGTTTCCCCCGACCGTAGTTCCTTAAAAAATATCGGGATATGATGTATACATAACTTTATAAAGGGTAAAACTCTTACACTCCAATCAGCATCTATCGATTAATGCCGTTACACGTTTAAGCTATCCAGCGACCCATTCAGCTTGCGCAAAATGGTGCCGGCTTTTCCAGCGTTAGCCTCAAAGCCCTAGTACCTCACGGTACTCTCAGCAGCCATCGTGATTGGAAATGAGCATACTTTTCCAAGTAAAAAACTTGTTCGATCAAGCATACACATTCAGCTATTAACGGAGACTATCGCACATCCTATGCTGCTCCTGACTGTATCACTTTGAACAGGGTTTCAATGATCCACTATTTTCATAATTTCACACCTAATCTGGCTATTACTAACCAAATGGCCATTTCACGATAAATCGCTTATAGGCTCCCGTTTCCTTGTCGCCCAACCACTTTTTATTTGCTTGGAACTCTTAAAAAGTGAATGAACGGATAGAAAGAGGATATTGCAATCCTCCAGCCCCCGTTGCAACGTACCGAGCGAGGTTTCCCCAGCAGTCCGCTACATCGGCAGTATGAAGATGGTTAGTCTTATACTCAGGACAATATGTATCAAAGTTTTTGAATGGTGGTCAGTCATTCAAACCACTTCAAAAAAGAAAGTTGGAATGGATGGTCAATCCACAATTCGATTGATATGCAGCCATATTATCAGAATGAATTTAATATATCAATAATATTGATATATTATTTAAACAAGTATAAGATTTGTTGATCAAGTTTCGTAATGCGCACTAGGAACTACTTTATTGTCACCTTACAACGTGAGGTGACAGTGCTAGCGCAATTTGATCAATGCTGATTGCTGACGCGCTCAGCAAAATGGGAAATGTAGAGAAAATTATTGTTGATGAACAATTCAAAAATGAATGAAGAAATTTGGATTTAAGTGGATTGTTGATTGACATCAAAAGTGCATAGTTGGATGACATAAAATGATTGATTACAGCCCCCACACAAAATACACCGCACAAAAAATTCAAGATAAGGTCACAAGAGGATCATATTTTTATTGCAAATTTATAGTGCAAACTAAGTTAGGTGAAATTGATATTGAAAAGATTATTCATAAATTAACCGAAAGATACTTATTAAATTTAACCAGTCGGCAAAGAACATATCGATTAAAACAAGGATTACCTGTCGCTGATCTCATTGTTCAAGACATTCTTTATAAAGATGCGTGGTTATTTATCTTGTTGATTAAAACCCCTAATAGCCATCGTCACAGCAAAGAAACGATAGGAAAAGTGATTTCAACAACCAGTTCAGCATACACATCAAAAGATAAAATTGCTGAACTTGAACCTGTCATCTGGGACAAAATCACAGTCGGGCAAGAATTAACTTTTATCCGTAATTACTATAAAGACAATGAACAGTTTAATTTCATATTGAATAAACCTTATCTATGCTTAGATTTTGGGAAATGTGAGGCTGAATTAGTACGGTTAAGCCATAAAAAGTACGCTGAACATCAAACTAAGTTTTACCGTAAAAGTAATAAGAATTTCTCATGGACGTGGCGATTTAAGAAAACTGAAATAGAAAAACAAAAAAGAGAATTAACCCAAATTCTCAATCGAGTGATTTCACAGAAAGATCAGACCAAAGCGGTAAATGATCTTCTTGCATGGCAGAATTATTTTAAAGTGTATGCTGTATTCAGAGGCAATCGACAACAGGCAGGACGTTTATATACCTTCGGGAAACTATTCTTTTTCAGTCGGAAAAGACAACGATGGGATCAGGCGCAAATGCCGATGATGGACTTAACAATCATCTCACGGTATGAAACCTATGCGGATTCTTATACTGAATATTGTATGCGTAGATATTTTTATGAATCCTTTGAATCGGAGCTTCCACGAGAGATTTCAGCAACAGAAAATTGGCAGTTGATCAGTGAATACATTGAAACACAAGGTCTATAAATAAATATCAGATATTCTTATTGATATAATTTTATATATCAATTTAAATAATATTTGAATTCACTTTATTTATGAAATTTAATACTTCTTTCTGTTGCACTTCAGTCAAAAATTGAAGTTTTACAACAATTTCTGCCATTAAATTATCTTCAATATAGAAGTAAGCTACCGGTACTTCTAAAACTTCAGCTATTTTTGTCACCATAAGTAGATCAGGTGCATATTTTCCTGTTTCATACTGATTCATTCGTGCGCTGGCCGAGGCTTCATCAATACCTGCGAGTATCCCTAAACGTTCTTGAGAAAGTTTTTTCGCCTTACGGGCAATTTTTAGACGCATTGAAAAAACATTGGAACTTTTGCGTACCATAGGTATTTGATAATCAATTTAAAACTAAGATTCTCTTAGTTTTAAATTGATTAATTACTAAGGATTACTTAGTATTTAACCCATTAATGATTAGTTCTAAATTTTAAATAAGGATCAGTGGGTAATATGAATAAGAATTTTTTATTTTTAGCAGGTAGTTTTTTTGCAGTTAATTTAGTCGGTTGTCAACATATCCAAACTGTTGCAGATAGGACGACAGGTGCAATATCGAAAGGTATAACTGCATACGATGGATGGGTCAGCAAAGGAACCCAACGCGTATGGGATGAAATGTTAAATAAAGAGATACGAAATAAGTTTTTAGTTCTTTCAAATCGTTCAGATAATAATGTGATTATCTTAAATCAGTCACTGATGAATGATAAATTTAAATTAGAAAAACGGACCATGGGTTCAATTCATTTAGAAAAATATATCAATCACGAAGCAAATTTCAATGAAGCGAATCGAAAAATTAACAATGGTATTTATATTTCAGAAAAAGATTTAGCTTCAAAAATGTTTATTGAGCAAGCTCTCGCTAAAGGCCATCAGGTTCGCATGTATAAAAAGAACATTAATAGTGATTTAAATCGCGGATTAGTGCAATCCATTACAGAGTTTAATGGTGCAGCGAATCGTTATGATGTGGATCCTGCATTTGTAGAGTTTGATAAAGAGGGGAGTCCTGTAGCGATTATGACGCGTTCATGGCAAACAATTTCAGCCATTGGTGTCGATAGTCGTATATACACCAATATTTATTTTGCTCAAGATGCCCTGCGTTGGTTTGAGAATAACTTTTCTAATCGTTATTTAGAGGACTCTTTAATTCGTGTATATAAATAGAAAAACTTTTTTATGAATAGATACGTCATTGTTTTTTCTTTCTAGAGTTAATAATCTTCTGCGGATTTTGAGTTAAACACCCTAAATTTTTAATATTTATAAGAGACTTTTTAATTATGCTTAAAATTAGATCAACATTGTTAATGCTTACTTCAACTCTTTTAATAGTCAGTTGCTCAAAAGATAATAATATCCATGTTCAATCACAAAGTCAGAGTAATGAAAATAAAGCTATTGAGAAAGTAGCTGAAAAAATAGAACCAGAAGATGATCCTATTTTAAAAGGTACACCTGTTTTAGGCTTTAAGTTAAGGGATTCGACCTTTGATTCAGTAAAGAAACGATTAAATAATTATAAAATAAATGGGGAGTCTTATGCTGGAGGGCCAGTTTTAGAAAATGATGGATCTGGCTTTGATATAGATGGTCTGCTATTTACTCAGTTTGGTTTTGATAAAAATCAAAAGTTAGTTTATGTGTGGATGACACTAAGTGAAAATAATCATATGTCAAAAGAGACATACAAAAAAATTGTGAGTTATGTGCAGAAAAATAATTACAAAATTATTCGTGAAAAAGCCCCTTTTGTTGGCGATCAAGAAACAGTATTCCTTACACCAAACAATGAAATGATTACAGTTAGCGCTCCACATATGGGGGGCTTTAAAGTAAATATTGAATATGTTACTCAAGAATTTGAACAGCAAAGAACTCAAATAAATCAAGAAAGCCAACAGAAAAAAAACCAGTCAGAAGCGGCTAATTTTTAAGGAGTAAATGTGTGAAAAAATCAATACTACTCGCGGCATTTTTCATATTTTTTACTGCAAGAGCAGAAGCAACAACCCTTCAGCAGCAGATTAATAACCGTGTACAAGTATCTATAAAAAATTTGAATTTAGAAAGCAAAAAATATGCTACTGATTCAGACTATTTTAAATTTTCTCTAAAATCTAAGGAAGTTATCACTGCTGATATTAATCACGATGGAATTAAAGATAAAATTATAGTACTTAATTTTTGTGAAGAAACGAATTGCCATCCAACAACAATGAGTTCAGAAGTAGCCGTTTTTATTGGTAAAAAAGATCAAAAATTTAACTTCTTAGACTCAAAATATTTTGCTGTGACAGCGAGTATTCAAAAAGATAAGAAGGGACATATTAACGTTCATCAATATGATTATTTTGAGGATGACGGACATTGCTGTCCTAGTCGTTTAACTAAATTTAATCTTACCGTTAAAGATGGGAAATTAATTTCTAGTAAAATAAATTAAATTTATTAAATTCATAATCTTATTCTAAATTAATGTGCTCTAGGATATTTTTTTATGTATCATTTTATTAATACGGCTTTAATATTGTGTGTAACAGTAGCATCTTCATCTGTAATGGCAGCACCAAAACTATTTAATGTAGAGCTAAAAGGTGCAACACGTGATCAAATTCGCTCAGCATTGCAAAATACCAATGTTAAAGTGGTTCGTGAAGACAACAACTACTGGATAGATAAATACAATTCTAATGCTGTATTGGAAGGTACTACAGAATTAAATTTTGGATATACATCCAATGGAAAATTTGCTTATGCAGAATATAAATTTCCCGTATTCATGGACTCAGGAAAAATTCTAGAGGTTGCAAATTTTGTTTCATCAAAATATGGAAAACCGAGCCAACGCTCAGGAAATCCTAGTCTTGGAGAAGCAAGTTTTACCTGGAATTTCAAAAATGGTATGAGTATCACGGCATATCGTGGTTGGCCTGATACTACAACGTATTTGAATTACACAGATAAAATAAACTATTCAAAAATGAACAATGAAATAGAAGCTGAAAAAAAACGACAACTTCAACAGAAAGCGCAACAACAGGGATCCGCATTTTAGATAAAGATTTATTAGCAACATACTCTACAATAATTGAATATGTTGCCTTATCTCCATATGCAGATTGATGTTGTTCTATGCGTTATCAAAATTAATTTAAACAGGTTTTGTATAGCTGACTTCTCTTCAAAATATGACTTTATCTCTATTTAGCAATTAGTAAAATGAGTCTCTATAGCAGGAACCATGACCACTCATGATTAAAAATATGGATTCATTCAAACTGACTTATATATATTTCTTTCCAGTGGTCTTTTTTCCATTTTTAAATATTTATCAATTTAAAAATGATGTGGACATTAAATCTTGGTTATTTAGAAATTTACTTGTCAGTTTTATAGTTATTTTGATCCCAATGTT
>WARP01005007.1_pt1 | contig 11594 bp, 6 predicted proteins | sample 4769151 | NCBI WGS metagenome assembly WARP01 (sample SAMN08893023, study PRJNA449175) | gut metagenome | isolation source: rumen sample fed with dry roughage | host: cow | place: India: Nagpur | collected 2016 | reverse complement strand
CTGTCTTCTGCAGGATAATTATCTTGAAAAAAGGAAAAGATTTAAATATATATATGGAAAAAACATGGGTAATAAAACCAAGGGGAGATGAAAGATTAGTAGATGAATTAGCAAGAGAACTTACAGTAGATAAGGATGGTAAACCTGAAGACAAACAGGTTTATAATATTATTTCCAACCTCTTAGTTCAAAGAGGGATTAAGGATTACGAGAGTGCTAAGGACTTTTTCAGACCCTCTCTTTCCAAACTGCACGACCCCTATCTTTTAAATGATATGGATATCGCCGTAGAGAGGATTCTTTTTGCCCAAAAGGGTTCTGAGAAAATTTTAGTTTATGGGGATTATGACGTTGATGGGACTTCGGCAGTAGCTTTGGTATATTCTTATTTAGAAACTTTTTGTACTGGCGTGGAATTCTATATTCCTGATCGTTATACTGAAGGTTATGGGGTTTCTTATCAATCTATTGATTGGGCTCTTGAGAATGGAATAAAATTAATTATTGCTTTGGATTGTGGGATTAAGGCTATTGAACAAGTTAAGTATGCCAAGGAAAGGGGAATTGACTTTATAATCTGCGACCACCACCTTCCGAGCGAAGAACTTCCTGATGCATGTGCTATTCTTAATCCAAAGAGATTAGATTCGACTTATCCTTACAAGGAACTTTCGGGTTGTGGAATAGGTTTCAAACTAATACATGCTATTAATAATCAAAGAAATCAAGCTTTTGAGAAACTACATCATTATCTCGACTTAGTTGCAATATCTATTGCTGCTGACGTTGTGCCAATTACTGGGGAGAATAGGATTTTGGCCTTTTTTGGTTTGAAAGTTATTAATAAAATGCCAAGACCTGGTCTTGAAGCGATTTTAGAGTATAGTAAGGTATTGCATGTTGAGGATAATCTGCCTTTTTATTTCAATAGGGAGCTATCCTTAAGCGATTTGGTATTTCTTGTAGGACCAAGAATCAATGCAGCTGGGAGAATAGAAACAGGGAAGCACTCTGTTGAACTATTGATTTGCAAGAAAAAGGAGGAGGCTGCGAAAATTGCTAAGCAAATCAATAATAATAATGACCAAAGGAGGAAATTTGACATTGAAGCTACTGAGCAGGCATTAGAAATGATAGACACTTTGCCTGAATATAAGAATTCTAAGTCCACAGTGGTATATAATAAGGATTGGAATAAGGGAGTTGTGGGTATAGTTGCCTCAAGACTAATTGAGAAATGCTATAAGCCAACAATTGTTTTTACAAAAAGCAATGGACATATTACAGGGTCGGCTCGTTCTGTCAAAGATTTTGATATATATGCAGCAATAGAGTCCTGTTCTCACTTACTTGAGCATTTTGGAGGGCATAAATTTGCAGCAGGGCTATCCCTAAAGGAAGAAAACCTTGAAGAATTTAAGAGATTATTTGAAAAACAGGTTGAAGAGAATATTAGCGATAAACAATCTCAAAGAGAAATAGATATAGATATGCAAATTTCTCTTAGCGATATAAGTCCTAAGCTCTTTAGAATACTTAATCAATTCTCTCCTTTTGGTCCTGAGAATAGTATTCCAGTATTTCAATCTAATAATGTAGTTGATACTGGGCTTGGCAGACCTGTTGGGGCAAATCACTTGAAGTTAAATGTTCTTCATTTAAATGTTAGACATAATCCCTTTGCTTGCATTGGGTTTGGTCTAAGCAGTTATTATAAAGACATTAGAGGAGAGAAACCATTTGATATTTGTTATCAGATAGATGAGAACCTATGGAATGGCAAAACCTCTTTACAATTAAAATTAATGGACATTAGAATTAATAAATAAACAACTCAACAAATAAACAACTAAACATTAAATATAGAAATGGCATTAGAAGAAAAGAAAATTATATTTTCAATGGTAGGAGTAGGGAAGGTTTTCCCTCCAAATAAGCAAGTTTTGAAAGATATTTATCTTTCATTTTACTATGGAGCTAAAATCGGGATAATTGGTTTAAATGGGTCAGGGAAATCTACCCTTTTAAAGATAATTGCAGGGATGGACAATTCTCATCTTGGAGATGTTCACTTTTCTCCAGGCTATAGCGTAGGGATGCTTGAACAAGACCCTAAGCTTGATGATAATAAAACAGTTAAAGAAGCAATTCTTGAAGGAGTTAAGGAAGTAGCTGATATTGTTGCAGAATATGAAGCCATAAATAATAAATTTGCTGAACCTATGAGCGACGATGAGATGAATAAGCTAATCGAACGCCAAGGTGAGGTTATGGAATTAATGGAACAACATGATGCATGGAACCTTGATAATAAATTAGAAAGAGCAATGGATGCTCTTCGTTGCCCAGAGGAAGACTCTTTAATCAAGACTCTTTCTGGAGGAGAAAGACGTAGAGTTGCTCTTTGTCGTTTATTATTACAAGAACCAGATATCTTATTATTAGACGAACCTACAAACCACTTGGATGCTGAAAGTATTGATTGGTTGGAGCAACATCTTAAACAATACAAGGGCACAGTTATTGCTGTAACCCACGATAGGTATTTCTTGGATAATGTTGCTGGTTGGATTTTGGAATTAGATAGAGGCGAGGGTATTCCTTGGGAAGGAAATTATTCTTCTTGGTTAGAGCAAAAGACCAAGAGAATGGAAATGGAAGAAAAAACTGAAAGCAAGAGAAGGAAAACACTTGAAAGAGAATTAGAATGGGTTAGAATGAGCCCTAAAGCAAGACACGCTAAAGGGAAAGCTCGTTTGAATGCTTATGAACAAATGCTTTCTCAAGACAGCAAAGATAAGGAAGATAAATTAGAGATATTTATTCCTAATGGTCCAAGATTGGGTAATAAGGTTATTGAGGTAAATAATATTAGCAAAGCTTTTGGGGATAAGATTCTATTTGAAAATCTTAGCTTCTCATTACCACCTGCTGGTATTGTAGGGGTTATTGGACCTAACGGAGCTGGTAAGACTACCTTATTTAGAATGATAATGGGATTACAGACTCCAGATACTGGAAGTTTTGAGGTAGGAGACACTGTAAAGGTTGGTTATGTTGACCAACAACATGAAGAGATTGACCCTGAGAAATCGGTTTGGGAAGTTATTTCTGGAGGAAATGAACAAATACAGGTTGGTTCAAGAATGATTAATTCAAGAGCCTATGTTTCGAGATTCAATTTTGCAGGAACTGACCAAAGCAAGAAAACAGGAATACTTTCTGGTGGGGAAAGAAATAGATTACATTTAGCTATGACTCTTAAGTCTGAGGCTAATGTTTTACTATTAGATGAGCCTACTAACGATATTGACGTAAACACTCTTAGAGCCTTAGAAGAGGGACTTGAGAACTTTGCTGGTTGTGCTGTTGTTATTTCTCACGATAGATGGTTCTTGGATAGAATTGCTACACATATACTTGCTTTTGAAGGAAATTCGGAGGTTTATTTCTTCGAAGGGTCTTATACTGAATATGAAGAAAACCGTAAGAAAAGACTTGGAGATATTACTCCTAAGAGAACAAGATATAGAAAACTTATTGCAGATTAATTGATTTATATGCTTAGAAAGATTAGTATTCTAACTCTTTTATTATTAATTTCCTGTGCTTTTAATGCTGATTTATTAGCACAGGAAAATAATTTTAAGGGACAGATTTTAGATATTGAAAGTAAACAAGGAGTTCCTTTTGCTACTCTGAGTTATGTAATTGAAGGAAGTGGCTATGGGGCTACTTCTGATTTTGAAGGGAATTTCACAATAGATATTCATCAGGATATTGATAGCATTATGATTTCCCATCTTGCTTATAGCCCTATTTACTTCAAGGTTGCAAATCTTAAAAAGAAGAATACTAAGATTTATCTAAAACCCCTTGCTAATCAAATACAAGAAATAGTTATAACTGCAAAGAAAGAGAAATACTCTAACAAAAACAATCCTGCTGTTGATTTTATTAGAAATGTTATAGATAAAAAGGCAGATAATCAAATTATCAATTACTCTCCTTTGAATTACCAATCTCATAATAAATCCCTTATTGCCTTGGACAATATGGGAGATAAGGAGATTAAACGCTTGGGATTAAAGTCAATTAGAGGACTTATGAGTAATTTAGACCCAACTTATTTTGGAAATACTGATTATCTCCCTATTTATTTCTTTGAAGAGCTTACTTCAATTTATGCCGGGAAGAATACCCCTTTTGAAGAGCAGGTATTAAAAACCAAGGATATTGAATTAATGGAGGTATTGGATCATGAGAAGGCCAAACAAATCAAATCTACTTTCTTTTCCAAGATAAATCTTTATGACGACTACATTAATATATTAGGAAATCAATTAATGAGTCCTTTACACTCTGCCTCTCCAAGCTTTTATAAGTTCTTTATAGAAGATACTGTTATTTTGGAGGGAAGAGAATGTATTGTTATTGACTTTATCCCAAGAAATATCTATGACCTTGGATTCTTAGGCGATATATATCTTACTAATGATGGCAAATACGAACTTATAAAGGCAGAGCTAAGCTTATCACAATGGGCTAATATTAATTTTGTTGATAAGATACACTTTAATCAAAAGTTTAAAACAGATAGTTTGGATATTCGTGGGAATAAAAAGCTAATTACTTATATTGAAGAGGATGCAGTATATGCAAAACTAAAGATTTATGGTCTTAAAGTTTATGGTTATAGTATAAATAATTACTCCACTCCTTCTTTTGCTGAATACAAAATAAAGAAAGATTCAGAATTAAGCCTAATAGACTTAGACCAAAATACGAGAATTTCAAAACTAAGTGATATTGAAAAGAAAACCTATCAATTACCAGATAGTTTAAATAAAATTACATGGTTTAGAATAACTAAATTCCTTTCTCAAAGTTTTTATGGTGGATATTTTGTATCTGGTCCATTAGCTTTTGGACCTTTAGATAATACTGTTTCTTTTAATGATATTGAAGGAACAAGACTAAGGTTTAGCGGTAAAACAAATTATAAACTAAGCAGAAGGGTTTATTTGAATTGGTTATTGGCATACGGTACAAAAGATGAGAAATTCAAATATGATTTGGATTTAAAATATAGCTTTAACACTCAAGGTAAAACCCCAATGTATTATCCTGCAAATTATTTGGGTGCTAAGATTACAAATAACACCTTCGTACCGAGTCAAACTCTCGGAGGGAGCAATTATGACAGAATTAGTCTATCTCTTACAAATATTCTTAACTTTAAATTAGCTATTGAAGAATCATATCTTTTCCAATGGTATAAACAATCTCGTAAAGGATTTATATTTAATCCTTATATAAAGCTCCAAAAGGTAGATGCTTATGGAAATTGGACATTTGAAAACTTATTAGGAAAAGAAATAAAAGGCTTTGAGTATAATCGAATTGGTTTGAATTTTAGTATTACTCTCAATGGCAGGATAATTCCAAGCTTTAGACCTAAATATAAGCAAGGAGTAAATAGAACTAATCTATCTTTTAATTATGAGTATGGATTTGAAAATACTCATTTATTAAAACTAAGAGCTTCGAGGAAATATAATTTTATGCCTTTAGGTTATATGAATGTTTGGGCTGAGGCTGGGAATATCTGGGGGAGAATGCTTTCTCCTTATCTTTTTGTAAACCCAACTTTCAATAATATTGTTTATAGTCGTACTTCATTTAATCTTATGCGTCCATTGGAATTCTATTCAGATAGATATATACAATTTATGGCTGCATATAATATGAATGGTTATATATTCAACAGAATTCCATTAATAAGGAAACTAAAACTTAGAGAGGAATTTAATATTAAGATCGCTCACGGAAGCCTTAGAAATGAAAATAGGTTTATGATAAATGGTATTGAAGCAAAATCCTTTGGCAATAAACCATATATTGAAGCAGGCTTTGGCTTCCAAAATCTTTTTGGAATTCTTGGAGCAGAATATATACAAAGATTAACCCATAATGAGAATATCCCAAACAACCAGAAATGGGGAATAAGACTAAACCTTGTCTTTGGTTTCTAATTCTATTGATAATTCTTCCCATTTTTCTAATGCTTTTTGAAGATTATCTTTAAAGGATTGGTAGTTGTCGAAGAAAGTTTTATCGTTTAATAGCTCTAAAGATGTTTTAGAATCAGAAAGTTTTTGATCAATAATCTCTATCTCTTTTTCTAAGCTCTCAATCTCTGATTCTGTTTTTTGAATTTGATTCTTTATTTTACGAATTTCTCTTTCAAATTCCTTATTCTTTTCGTAGTTGATTTTGTTTTCTGTAATAATAACTTGCTTATCTTCCTTTCCTTTCTCATCCTTCTCCAATTCTTTTAAATCCTCCATCTTTCTATGCTCAAGGTATTCAAAGATATCTCCCTTAAACTCAGTTATAGTTCTATTTCTAAACTCATAGAGATTATCTGTTAATCCTTGAAGGAAATCTCTATCGTGGGAAACTAAAATCAAAGTCCCGTCGAAATGAATAAGTGCAGTTTTAAGAATATCTTTTGAATCCATATCCAAGTGATTGGTAGGCTCATCCAAGACAAGGCAGTTTATAGGAGAAAGAATAAGTTTTGCAAGAGCTAAACGAGATTTCTCCCCACCAGAAAGTACTTTAACCTTCTTTTCAATATCATCTTCATCAAATAAGAAACTACCTAATATACTCCTAATCTTAGAACGACTATCACCAGTTGCAATATGGTCAATTGTTTCAAAAACTGTCAATTCTCCATCTAATAATGCAGCTTGATTTTGTGCGAAATAACCTATCTTAAGCTGATGACCTAATTTACATTCTCCTCTAAAATCATCTATTTGTCCAACAATAATCTTTGCAAGGGTAGATTTTCCTTCCCCATTCTTGCCAACGAAGGCAATCTTCTCCCCTTTCTTAATAATTATATTCACATCATTAAGCACATGATTATCCCCATAGCTCTTATAAAGATGATTAATTTCTAAGGATATCTTACCTGAGTGTGGTGAGGGTGGAAATTTAAAATGAATTGAAGATGTATCTATCTCATCAACACTTTCCAATTCCATTTTCTCTATCAGTTTAATTCGGGATTGAACTTGCTTTGCCTTTGTTGCTTTATATCGAAATTTCTCAATAAACTTCTCTATTTCTGCAATTTGTTTTTGTTGATTATTAAGTATTGAAGCTTGAGTTTCTCTCCTCTCTTGAAGCTGTATTACATATTGAGAATAAGGACACTTATAGTCATAAATCTTTCCTGAAGTAATTTCAATTGTACGCTTGGTAATATTATCCAAAAAAGTCCTATCGTGAGAGACTAATACTACAGCTCCAAAATAGTTTACAAGGAAATTCTCCAACCATTCTATTGAATCTATATCCAAGTGGTTTGTAGGTTCATCTAATAGTATGAAATTCGGTTTTTGGAGCAATATCTTCGCAAGCTCAACCCTCATTTGCCAACCAGAGCTAAACTCGTCTAATTTCCTTTCAAAATCACTTCTTTCAAAACCAAGCCCAAGCAAAACCTTTTCTGCCTCCCCTTCTGCATTATTTGCTCCAATAAGGTTTAGATACTCACTTGTTTCGAAATGTTTATTTAATAATTTCTCATAATCCGAAGATTCATAATCAGTTCTTCGCTCAATCTCAGAAGTAATTTTCTTAAGATTATCTTCTAATTGTCTAACCCTTACAAAAGCCGTCATTGTCTCTTCAAAAACACTTACCTTTGAGCTTGGAATCATTTCCTGAGGTAGATATCCTACACTCTGGTCATCAGGAATAATTATTGTCCCAGTTTCTCGCTCTTGAAGATTTGCAAGTATCTTAAGTAAGGTAGACTTACCTGCACCATTTTTCCCAACAAGACCAATCCTATCTCTATCACCTACAACAAAACTGACATTATCAAATAGATTAACTCCAGTAAATTGAACAGAAAGATTATTAACAGTTATCATATGTATAAAAAATTAGAGACGGATAAAAAACATTTAACCCGTCTCTATTATTAAAGAATTAAAATCAAATTATTAATTTCCTTTTAAAGTGAAATTAACTGGAAGATTAAAGTATTGTCTTACAGCTTTACCTCTTTGTTGTGCTGGCTTCCATTTTGGCATCTTGGAAACAACTCTCATTGCTTCCTCTCCACAACCAGAACCAATATCGCGAAGAATCTTAATGTCTGTAATTCTACCATCAACCTCAACAACAAACTCTAAATAAACCCTTCCTTGCGTTCCTGTTTCTTTTGCTTGTTGAGGATACTTAATATTATCAGCTAAATACTGATACATTTCTTTTGGACCTCCAGGGAATGAAGCGTCTTGCTCTACAACTCTAAAAATAGGTTGTTCTGGGGCAACTTCTTCTTCTTCCTCAATAACAATGGTCTTAGCAGTAACAACAACGTTTGATTTGTTTTCAAAACTTGTTACCTTAAACTCATTTTCCAATTTAACGTCATCCTCTACGATGTCAAATTCGGTAGTTTCTGGTGGTGGTACATCCTCAGGTGGTGGTGGTGGTTCATCTCTCTGAGTTTGAATTACAGTTTCTTCAACCTCTTGAATAGCTTCACGAACAATAAGATTAGACTCCTTTGTGTCGTAAGTTTTATATTCGAAGGCGAAGATAACTATACTCAATGCAACCACTAATCCTATTTGAACAAAAAGTGCCTTTTTGTTCTCAAGATTGGCTTTTTCTGATTTCTTTACTTCCATAGCATTGAAGTTTTATTGTTAAAAACCTATTTTATTTACTTTACGTTTCAGGTTGCTAAATTACTTCATTTTTGATTACAAGGCAAGTTTTTTTGTTTTTTTATAATATTGAAACAATCTAAACACCTATAAACGCTTTAAAACTTAACGCAGTAAGTTTAATATTATTGTATACATTATTATTAATAATCGAAACTTGAACCCCCTAAAAACTCCCTCATAATTGAAGTTGGTGGTATAAATTCATGACCTATTGTCTTGAAATTTGACAAAAAACTCAATAATCTCTTTGCCTCAGCATACTCAACTCTGTTTTGAGGTACTGCATTTAAAAGTGTTTCAGCAAAAGGTTTTAATACTCCTATCTCATATAATAATGAAGAATTAAATATCTCATCTGCGTTCTCTTGATAAGGGAATATATGCTTCTCTTCTCCATTTCTAACACTTTGCCAACGTGAAAGAGTATCTAAAGCACTATACCCTCTGTAATTATTATCCCTAACCATTCTTCTTATCAACCTATTATCACTACTACTTATTAAGTTATGTCTATCCAATGATACCTGTGTAAGAGCTGAAACAAAGATATTAAACTTATTCTTTTTATCTATCTTCTCCGTTAACCTTGGATTGAGTGCATGTATTCCTTCTATAATTAATATAGAATTTCCCTCCATCTTTAATATATGTCCATTATACTCTTTCTTACCTGTAATAAAATTAAATTTAGGGATGCTTACTTCTTCTGAATTCATAAGCATATTCATTTGGGTATTGAATAATTCTATATCCAAAGCCTCTAATGCTTCAAAATCATAATTCCCATCTTTATCTATTGGTGTAAACTCTCTGTCAAGGAAATAATCATCTAAAGATAATTGAACAGGTTTATAACCTAAGACTGCCAATTGAGTAGATAATCTCCTGCAACTTGTAGTCTTTCCTGATGATGAAGGACCTGCTAATAAAACCATTTTCACATCTTCTCCCCTTTTATGAATTGAATCAGCAATATTGGAGTATTTCTTTTCATGCAAAGCTTCAGAAATTTGAATAAGTTTTATCTCATTTTTTTTCTCAACAACCTTGTTTAATTCAGAAACATAAGGAGTCCCCAATATATGCACCCACTGCTCATATTCTTGAAATACAGAAAACATTTTCCTTTGCTTACTCCTGCCATTTGATAATTCCTTAGGGTTTTTATTATTTGGCATTATCAACATCATGCCTTTATCGAAACTAACTAAATCAAAGACTTCCAGATAGGATGTAGAAGGAACAAGCTCATAATAGAAATGATTAACTGTATTTCCTAAATAGTCCACATTTGCATATAATCTATTGAGTGTTTTAATTAGTTCTGACTTTTCTCTCATCCCCTTTTCCTCATATAATCCTATAGCATTTTCAGCTGGAATTATTTCTTTAGTGAATGGAATATCTTCTCTCACTAATTCCCTCATTCTATTCTTAATCCTTTCTATCAATTCAATATCTAAATCCTTATCTATCTTCTCTATCTCTGCATAGAAACCATTTGACATAGAATGACGAATAATTAATTCTGATTTAGGAAGGATTTCTTTAGTTGCTTTATACAATAAGAACATAAGACTCATTGCATACATCCTTCTTCCATTTACATTATTAATATCAATAAACTCTATTGTTTTTGGAATAAAGATTTTATAGTTAAGGTTCTGAACCTTATTATTAATATAGGCACCAAGTATTGGAAACTCGTTCTTTAAATTAGCAATATCAATTATCTGACTTATTGTTATCCCTGCCTTAACTCTTAAAGTAGTATTTGTATTTTTACAAATCACTTCTATTTCATTCACTTCTTTCTTTTCTTCATTCATAATCCCAATTATTTATTCGTTTTTATTATCATATAATATTAATGGCTTTTCTTTTTTATTCGCATAAAACCTATTATCATTTGACTTTGAATATGACTCCATGCCAATCAGTTCTCTAATTACTACCGATGCACACATACATCCAAATATTGGTGGCATATATGAAATTGTACCTACTGTACTTCTCTTGTTTTGCCCCTTATCTTCAACAACAACATGCTCAGAAACTTTCTCAGAAGAATAGACAACCGAAAAACCTGAGTAAACTCCCATCTTATGTAATTTCTTTCTAAGTGCTGAGGCAAGGCTACAATTATAAGATTTTGATATATCCGATACCTTTACTTGGGTTGGATCAAATTTGCCTCCCGAACCCATAGAACTTACAATAGGAATATTTAATGTAAGAGAATGAATAATTAGATAAAGCTTAGGAGAAAGAGTATCTATTGCATCTACAATAAAATCATATTTATCTCTTTTCAATAGCTCAATCATAAACTCATCCCTAATAAACTGATTAACCTCAATTATCTCTAAATCCTTGTTTATATCTTTTAAACGCTTTGCCAATACCTCTGTTTTTTCCTTTCCTTGGGTTGAATCCAAAGCAATTAACTGTCTATTCTTATTAGACTGGTTTACTATATCCCCATCCACAATAGTGATTTTACCTATTCCTGCTCTAACCAACATCTCTGCCGAATAAGCTCCAACTCCACCTAACCCAACAACCATTACGTGAGATTTTTTAAGTTTTTCTAATGATTCTTTTCCGATTAATAGTTCTGTTCTTGTGTGCATCTAAATAATAAAATATACTGCAAAGATAGTAAAGATAAGGAAAAAGAGTGCACTCAAAAGTTCTTAATTTGCTAAAAACAATATTTTTTAGTAACTTCGCAGTCTAAAACTACAATAGATTAATTAGAGAAAAATGTTTGTAAAAACTTTTAAGAAAAACTATCATCTTCAACTATTACTACTAATAATAGTTCCT
>WARP01003339.1_pt1 | contig 11594 bp, 5 predicted proteins | sample 4769151 | NCBI WGS metagenome assembly WARP01 (sample SAMN08893023, study PRJNA449175) | gut metagenome | isolation source: rumen sample fed with dry roughage | host: cow | place: India: Nagpur | collected 2016 | reverse complement strand
GAATCTGGAAATTTCTTCAGACAATATCTCTTTTTCGGTCTTGATTTAAATTCGACAATCTAAGCACAGTGTATTTATTCACATCACTTAAATCAATAAACTTTTGAATTTCATCATATCTTATACCATTCGCTTTAGTACCATCCGGGGAAGAATGCAAGACAAAAAATTCACTATTCTCATATACTAAAATACCTATATGAGAATAATTTTCAGACGAAAAATTCTTAATATTTATTAACCTGCTATAAAAAGATTGGCCGCAAGTGACTATTATATCATAACTTTTAAAATAGGTAATATCACTCCCATTTATCTCAATTTTTTGATTTTTAAAACTGAAGATAAATAGAAAACCAAAAAGTATAAAAGATGTTACGAAACTAGTTTTTAGTGGTTGCATTCATAGAATCAATGATATACCCTAAAATTGCACCAATAATTCCAAATACAACTACACCAAAAAAGACATTAATAGCTAAATCTCCTTCACTTAAAATATCTCCAAAATTTTCCATGTACCCACCTACTCCACCAACTTTTGCTCTAACCATTTCAGATTGAAAATAGTAGCTCAATGGAATGCCCATCAATGCGCCCACGATAGCAAGTAATGTAGTCATTTTTCTGTTTGACCCAGTACCACTCTGTTCTTCTGGTGTTTGAATTTGATTATCTTCTGTTCCCATAACAAAATAATATTTATTGTGTTTATAAAATGTAAATTCAACTTAAAAGATGGAGCCGACCGGCTATTTTCAAAAGAGCGAATGGGGACTGAAAATCAGCCATTAAAATTAATAATATTATTTTAGCAATTTGCTATAATTAGTATAAATTTCCATTTATGCTCATCAGCCCTGCATCTAAACTCTTAACCATTTCCAGAATTACTCCTGAAAGGTGCGATTCGCGGCCGGCTTGCTCGCCACACCCTGCCGCAGTTTTTGGCAAGTAATTGTATTTCTGGGACTTTCAAAATGCATTTTCTTAAATGCATTTTCTTTACAAACTCAACACTTATTAAAAATGTCTGGAGCAAATAGCCCTAAACCTGATACTTGCCAAAAACTGTGGCAAGGTGCCGCCCGGGCTGCGAGAATGACCTGCACTGCCGGATGGCTAAACCGGCGGAGCACCACTCACCACTTAAACCGGCCGGGAAACGGCCGTATAAACTGCGAAGCACCTTTTAGACTTGGCGGGAGGCGGTGAATTGGCGGGAGGCGGTGAGGTTTGACAGGGATATTTGTTTATCTAACAGTATGTTAGGTGTTTAAAAATTAGGTTTTTAAAAAGTTTTTCAAAAAGCGATTTGCAATCACATGTTTTCTAAGCACATAAACGAATATCACTGTCAACCCGTGCCGGGCGTTAGGCTTGGCGGTTAACCGCCAGCCCGGCCTGTGTTGGCCATTCGGCAGAAGACACATTGCCGCAGTTTTTGGCAAGTAGCTAACTAACTGCAAGTTGCAAAAATCGATTCTTTAAACATCTAATTTTCTGCTACTTGCCAAAAACTGCGGCAAGGTGCTCCCCCGAGGACGAGAAGCCGCCGGGAGCCAAGCCGGCAGGCCCGGAGGGCGGGCCGGCGAGGCGGGCGGGGGCCGAAGAGGGGACGGCGCCAGGCCGCCTCGCGGCCTGGCTGCCGGCCTGGCGGGCGGGGGCCAGGAGCCGGGGCCGCGCCGGTTACTCAGTATACCCCGGATTTTGCTGGAGCTCGGGGTAGATTTTGCGTTCGGTGTGGGAGATTGGAAGGACTATTTTGTTGAAGTTCCAGTCGATGGTGCCGGGGCAGCCTGCCGATTGGGCGAAGTTGTGGCCGTCGCCGTCAAGCCGGGTAATGGATTTGCCCAGGCGCATCTGGTCAAAGAATCGGTGTCCCTCTCCTATAAACTCTTTGCGGCGCTCAATCTGGATTAGGTCGTCTGTGGCGGTGACTTTGGTCACGGCCGGATTGGCGCGTTTGCGGATTACATCAAGGTAGTTACTTGCGGCGGTTGCTCCTGCGCTCCCCTTGAGGGCTCCCTCGGCGGCTATCAGGTATGCCTCTGAAAGTCTGAGGAGTTTAGGGTTGTTGAGCCTGAAGTTGGTGCCTCCGTTGCCCGGGAATTTGTTTAGCCAGGCTTTAGGTTTGTCGTATTGTGAATCGTATCTGACAAACTGGGCGCGGATGTCGGCAGGGTCGGCCTCAATAAGGTTTATCCAGGCAACTGTCGGGATAAGGGAGGCTCCGGCCGATGGGGCTCCGTGCCACAGGTTGTGCCAGTATGAGGCATATCCGCCGTCGGCATCAATATTGGACTGGGCCGATACAAACAGCTCAAGCAGGGTCTCGGGTGCGCCGGTCTCTTTCCAGTAGTTTATGTACTGGTCGCGGGATGCGAGGGCGTACGGTGACTGGTCAATAACCTCTTTTGCTGCGTTGTGTGCGTTGTCCCACTCTCCTTTGTAGAGGAATACCCTTGCCTGGAGGAGTTTTGCTGCCCAGTAGTTGAAGTGTCCGGTATTCTTAGATTTTGAGAGGAGCGGAAGTGCTGTTGTAAGGTCCTGCAACACTTGTGTGTATGTTTGGGCTACGGTACTTCTAGGCAGTTTGGAGTTTGACGGGGCCAGGATCTCGGTAATGAGAACGGCTCCGAGTGATGCTCCGTTGTCTTTCATGTATGGGTATCCGTAGAGCCTTGCAAGGTCAAAGTAAACCAGTGCCCTTACAGCCAGAGCCTGTCCGAGAAAGTCGTTCTTCTTGGCAATGTCTGATGCTGTGGTGGCATTGAGATTTTCAATGTTTGCAATTAGGGTGTTGCACCTCATTATGGTCTGGTAGCACTTTTTCCATATTTCAAAATATGTGTTGCTCTCAGATTCATATCCGAATGTGTAGATCTGTACCCATCCTGTACTCATTACCCTTGGCTGGATATTGTCACCACGCTGGTCTCCCATAAGCTGCATAAGGGTTCCGTAATAGTCCGAATATTTCATGTCCACATAGAGTCCGTTTACGGCTACTCCTGCGTCGTATATAGTCTTCATAGCTGTCTCGGCTACCACTACATTGGTGGGTCTTGTATCCAGAAAGTCCTGACAGGATCCAAGAGTGAGTATCACTAGCGGAATGAGAATCAGTTGTTTTATTTTATTTTTCATAATCATCATTATTAGTGAGTTATAGTGATATCTCCAATCCAATTGTCACAGTCCTGAGTGCAGGGAATGTGAAGTTGTAGAATCCGTTTGACTGTACCTCAGGGTCAAAGTTGAGACCTGTGAATGTTAGCAGGTTGTTGCCTGAGAGGTAGACTCTTGCGTTTGACACCTTAACAGCATCTGTGATGTGTTTAGGGAAGAGGTATGATATTGTCATATTTTTTAACCTCAGATAGTCTCCCTTTTTAAGGGCTCTGCTTGAGTCGTAGTAACCACCCTGGGTGTTTCCGGCAACACGGCGGGGAACATCGGTTATGTCTCCAGGTTTCTGCCATCTGCGGAGCTGCTCTTTAGATGTGTTTTTATATGAGTTGTAACCATCGTCCTCAATGTCGTCAACTGAGTTGTCAAATACATAGTGTCCGTATTTGTAAGCCCAGCTGAATGCTGCCTGGAATGACTTCCAGCTGAAGGAGGCGTTGAATCCGCCAAACCCTTTTGGTATTGCTGTCATTCCCTCCAGAATTGCTGAGGAGGCTTGTGCTCTGGAAACAAGAGTTCTGTCTCTGCTTCCGTCAGGGAGAGTTGCATTTGAGTAGTATTGCGGATTACCCGTTTGCGGGTCAACTCCTGCATACTCTCTTGTGTAGTACTGAACATATGAGTATCCGGCTTTCCAGATGTGCGGCCGGCTTACAATCTGCTCACCCTCTGCGGATAGCGAAAGTACTTCGTTGTGAAGTGTTGCCCAGTTGAGGCCGGCTGTAAGGGTCATATCTTTGTTCTTAATAATATCCACATTCACAGCTAGCTCTACTCCTCTGTTTTCCATTGAGCCGATGTTTGTCAGCGCGCTGCCGAATCCTGTTGTGGATGGTACGGTTGCGTTCATCAGCAGGTCTTTTGTTGTTTTATGGTAGTACTCTGCGGTTAGTCCAACCCTGTCAAAGAGTCTGGCGTCCAGACCTATATTCCAGTTGTTGTTCTTCTCCCAGGTGAGATCCTTGTTTGCAAGGTTACTTGGGTAGCCTGCCGCCCCGGTGTCATATATTCCATAGCCAAAAACTGCCATATACCCGTAAAAATCAGAAGGCAGGGTACCGCTGGTTCCGTATGACCCCCTTAGTCTAAGGTCGTTTATCCATTTAACATCTTTTATAAACGCTTCGTTGCTGAGTCTCCAGGAGGCTGCCACAGACCAGAAATTACCCCATCTTTTGTCCGGTCCCAATCTTGAGGAGCCGTCCCTTCTGAAGGAGCCAGATATATAGTATCTTGTGTCATAGTCATAGTTTGCGCTTGAGACTGCCGAAAGCAGGTTGGAGTTGCTTCTGTATGTGTATCCCGATTGGTAGTTTGTTGCCAGGGCCGATTCGGTTGCTCCGTAGTTGGAGAAGTCCATCTTCGCAAGGCGGGTATAGAGGAACTCCTCTTTCTCGGCCTCCCACCCTGCCATGATTGCAAAGTTGTGTTTCTTTATTGATTTGCTATAGTTTGCAATTGTGCTGCTTACTGTCCTTCCCACCATTCTGTATCGGTCCGATGCGTATCCCTGACCGTATGCGGTAAAGTTAATGTGGCCGTAAAGCCAGTGGAACCGGTCGTGCATCTTGAGGTAGTCGTGACTAACTATACTCTTTATTTTAAGATCTTTTGTGATTTCAAGTTCGGCCCAACCCTTTAAAAGGAGTCTGAGCTGATTAGCGTCATTTATCTGGAGATCAAACTGTGGAACAGGATTTACCCTGGTTCCTCCGTCATAGTACTCCATCCAGTATGAGCCATCATCATACTTAAAAGGCCAGCGCGGAGTAAGGTGTACCTTCCAGAGATAGAAGACATTATCCTTTGCCTGTCCATCCTGGTGACCGCTCTGATCCTGGCTTGAGTACTGGAATGAACCGCCCACCTTAAGTCGGTTTGACATCTGATGTTCAGCATTTATACTTGCTGTAAGTCTGTCCAGATATTGTATTCTGTTAATACCTTTATCATCTGTGTATGCAACTGATGCAAATACCTTCGATCTCTCATTTCCGCCTGAGACGGATAGTTCATAATTTTGTGAAACTGCTGTTCTGAAGAGCTGCTTCTCCCAATCTTCATAAATCAGGTTAGATTTTCTTGAAGGGTAGTACTTCTCTGTCTGGGCGTTCACATAGTTCTCAAGAGAGCCATATGACTGCCAGAATACCGGATTGTCCTTTCCATAGTTTGTCCAGGCCTCTCTGGTAAGCATCTCCCCTTCATCCTCTGACACCATTGGGTAGTTATTGACTGCAAAATATGAGACGGCCAGATTACCTTTAAATGTAGTAACCACTCTTCCTGCTTTACCCTTTTTGGTGGTAATCAGAATAACTCCGTTTGATGCCCTTGAGCCATACAGAGATGAGGCCGCAGCATCTTTAAGAACTGTAATTGTCTCTATGTCACCTGGATTCAGAAAATTCATTGAACTGGTGTACATATTTCCCGAGCCCCAGTCACCGCTGGTTACAGGCACACCATCTATTACATAGAGAGGTTCGTTACCTGCATTGAATGATCCGAATCCCCTGATTCGTATCTCCGGTAGTGATCCGGGCTGTCCCGATTTTTGCGCTATCTGTACTCCGGGTACTGCTCCTACTATTGCCTGCTCAAAACTCACAACAGGGATATCTTTAAAGTTCTCCTGTTTGAGCTGGGTTGCCGAGCCGGAATATGAACCCTTTGTAACTGTTCCGTAGGCTACAACCATCACCTCATCAAGCCCCACCGCCTGCTGAACCAGAATAACATCAACCTCCCCTCTTCCGTTCACGGGCACCTCCTGTGTCTGATACCCTATAAAAGTGAATACAAGTGTTCCTGTTGATGGAACATTGTTAAGTGAGTATATACCTTTAACATCTGTTGCTGTTCCGTGTGAAGTTCCCTTCACCATAACAGAGACATAAGGTACAGGCGTTCCGTCGATCGCATCAGTTACCCTTCCGGTAACTTTAATCTGGGCGTAGGAATAGCTGCATAGCGCAGACAGAATCCCCAATAATAGTAGAATCCGCTTAACCATCATTAATGTTTAATTAGTGTGGATTAATAGTTTAGATTATTTGGAAAAAAGTGGAGCAAATCTGCAAGTAAATTCACAAATTTGAAGTCAACATTCAGATTATAACACTCTGAATGCCAGTGTAGCATAGTTAAGTTAAGAAATAGGGTTAATTAAGAGCACATAAAGGTAATAAAACGCAGATATTATTACATCATTTTATGTAAAAATTATAAAGATTTCCTCCACAAGTCTTTAATCTCCTAATTAATTGATCATTAGCTAGTTTAATTTTTAAAGAAGCCCCGCGCTCGAGAGGTGGCGCGCAGGGCGGGCCCTGGAGACGGCGCAAGGGGCGGGCGGCGGGCCCGGGGGCCCGAGGGGCACCTTGCCACAGTTTTTTGCAAGTAATTGTTATTCTTGCTCTTACTAATAGCATTTTTTGATAATTTCCATGCTTCTAAAAAAATGATTTCATTAAATACTTCTATATCTGATACTTGCCAAAAACTGTGGCAAGGTCTCTCGACCGGGGCGGAGCGCGAGCCAGAAGCCGGGGCGCTGGCCGGGGCGGGGCGCTGGCCGTGGCGGGGCTCTGGCCGGGGCGGAGCGCTGGAAGCGGAGCTGCTCAAGTTATTTCCCGCAGCGGAAGGGCGGGTTATTTCCCGCTCATTTCTCAAGCTCTTTAAGGGCTTGCGGCGCGCGGGAATAACCCGGGCTGCGAGAATAACTTCAGGACAGGCGGCTGTAACTTGTTGATATTTCGTTTATTGACACTTTAACCGAGGGGTGACCCCTCGGTTAAAGTGTTAATGTATTGAAATACATTTCATTGCAGCGACATGGGGTGTGAGGATTTTTATGCTGAACGGCTAGACACGGCGGAGCACAGCTTAAACCGGACGGGAACCGGCCGTATAAACTGCGAAGCACCTTATAAATTTGGCGGATGATGTGGCAGAAGTCGGTTAATTGGGATGAGGCGGGGGGCAGATGCAGGAGGCGGGCTGGGTTTTGAGTGAAATATTCGCTTATCTAACTGGTTGTTAGATGCTTAAAAAATGATTTCTTGAAAAGTTTTTGAAAACTTTATTTGTAATTGCCTCTTTTCTAAGCATATATACAAATGTCCATGTCAACACAATTCTCCTTTTAGCACAGAGAGGAGGCAATTAAAAGGTGCCGGGCGTGAGGCTTGGCGGATACCCGCCCGCCCGGCCTGAGTTGGCCATTCGGCAGATGATTTTTGCGAAACCCGTGCGGTTGCAGACTCGTGCGGCTGTTTCCTTCTCACTGTGTACGTATTACAGAGATGCGGGTATGACGGATAACCGGCCGGGAACCGGCCGTATAAACTGCGAAGCACCTTTTAACTTAGCGGATGATGTGGCGGGAGGCTTAGCGGTTACCCGCCCGCCCGGCTTGAGTTGGCAATTCGGCAGATAATTCTAGGAGACCGGTGCTGGTCTGAGTTGACCCGCAAGACCTCAGGCGCACCGGTATAGATTTTACAACGGTTTTATGATGAAGAAAGCTTAAGGTTAAGACGGGCCTGGGGATTGCCTCGCTGGGCGAGGCGTTCCCCGGGGTGGGGAGCCTGAAATGGACAAAACCCAACTGCCTGTGGCAGTTTAACAAAAAAACAGACCGCCTTCAAGCGAGCTTGAGGCGGTTCTGTCTTTTTTGGTTATTACCACTTCGTGGTGGGTTTTGTCTATTTGGCGGAGAGAGGGGGATTCGAACCCCCGATACCCTTTTGGGGTATACGCGCTTTCCAGGCGGGCCAGTTCAACCACTCCTGCATCTCTCCAGTTTTGCGGTCCGGGGGTGCAAAGATATAATTTTTTAATTAATGTTGGTTGTGGCGAGCCCGAATGTTGGGGTTAGTGCTTCAAGCTAATGCTTAGTGTAGTCTCTGAGGTTAGTGGTTAAGGCAGGTGAGGCGTTCGCATTCGCAGCGGTTGTGCGCGCGGGTGAGGGCTTCGTTAATGGTTTGTTGTGAAAATGGTGGTGGGCTTGGTCCGTCATGGGCGATTGGTTCGCCGGGTCCGGGGTTGCTCACTGTTGTGTAGTTGAAATAGCAAACGGAGCAAAGAACTTCTGCATTGTTTAGGTTGTTGCCGCCATCTCTTTTAATGTGGTGTACAACCAAATTGTGGTTACTGTTGCATCGTGCCATACGAGTGTAGTTTTAAAGGGGTTTGTGTAAATATAATATATTTTATTTTTATGTAAAAGTGGGGCGGGAAAAATGTGGTGAATGGTTGAGTTGATGATTGATTATTTGAGTAATTTTGCGGATAATATTTGTATTGTGTTATTTATATAGTGTTATCTGGATTGAATATTATGGACAGGTCAAAATATAATTTGGTTGTAGGGTTACTGAATAAGAAAATTCTTGTGCTGGATGGTGCAATGGGTACAATGATTCAGCGCAGAGGTCTTACTGAGGAGGATTACAGAGGTGAGCGTTTTGCCAAATACTACCGGTCGCTGAAGGGGAATAATGATTTGCTGTCCATTACAAGGGCTGATGTGATTGCCGATATCCACCGGGAGTATTTTGAGGCTGGTGCGGATATAGTTTCCACTAATACTTTTAACGCTAATGCAATCTCTATGGCCGATTACGGGATGGAGGGGCTGGTCTATGAGCTTAATTTTGCCGGTGCTGAACTTGCTGCAAAGGTGGCAAAGGAGTTTGGAGGTAAACTGGTGGCGGGTTCAATGGGGCCGACAAACAGGACGGCGAGCATGTCGGCTGATGTAAATGACCCTGGTTCAAGGGGGGTAACCTTTGATGAGCTGGCGGAGGCATATGCAGAGCAGGCTCGGGGTTTGATTGATGGTGGGGTTGATATTTTGCTTGTGGAGACAGTTTTTGATACTTTAAATGCAAAAGCTGCTCTTTTTGGAATTGACAAAGTTTTTCTGGAAAAAGATATTTTTTTACCTGTAATGGTGTCCGGAACAATTACTGATGCAAGTGGAAGAACACTTACAGGACAGACGCTTGAGGCATTTCTGGTAAGTATTTCTCATTTCCCACTGCTGAGTACCGGACTCAATTGTGCGCTCGGGGCGGAGCAGCTGAGGCCGTTTATCAGGGAGATTAGCGAGAAGTCGCCCTTTTTTGTGTCGGCGCACCCAAATGCGGGGTTGCCAAATGAATTTGGTGGCTATGATCAGAGTGCAGCCTACATGGCCTCTATTGCTGAAGATTTTGTGAAGAGTGGGTGGATTAATATTATAGGGGGGTGCTGCGGTACTACTCCTGACCATATACGGGAGATTGCAAAGGTTGCAGCCCGATACTCTCCCAGGGTGGTTCCTGAACTGCCTCCTGTCACAAGGCTGAGTGGGCTTGAGGTGCTTGAGATCAGGCCGGAGAGCAATTTTATAAATGTTGGTGAGCGGACAAATGTGTCGGGCTCTAAGAAGTTTGCCCGTCTTATAAGGGAGGAGAAGTATTCTGAGGCGCTTGCTGTGGCAAGGGAGCAGGTAGAGGGTGGTGCACAGGTGATTGATATCTGCATGGATGAGGCGATGCTTGACTCTGAGAGGGCAATGGTGAAGTTTGTAAATCTTATTATGTCTGAACCGGATATCTCAAGGCTTCCGCTGATGCTTGACTCATCAAGGTGGGAGGTACTTGAGAGTGGTCTTAAATGTGTTCAGGGTAAGAGCGTTGTCAATTCTATAAGTTTGAAGGAGGGTGAGGAGCTGTTTCTGGAAAGGGCAAATCTGATAAGGAGATATGGTGCATCGGCAGTAGTAATGCTGTTTGATGAGAGGGGTCAAGCCGATACATTTGAGAGGCGCAAGGAGGTGGCGGAGAGGAGCTACAGATTGCTGGTTGACAAAATTGGATTTCCTCCTGAGGATATAATTTTTGACCCTAATGTTCTCGCAATTGCTACGGGTATTGAGGAGCACTCAAATTATGCAGTTGATTTTATTAAAACAACGGCCTGGATTAAGGATAACCTCCCCTTCGCAAAGGTGAGCGGTGGTATAAGCAACCTCTCATTTTCATTCAGAGGGATGGACAGGATTAGGGAGGCGATGCATTCGGTCTTCCTGTATCACGCAATAAAGGCGGGACTGGATATGGGTATTGTAAATCCCGGTATGCTTCAGGTTTACAGTGAGATTCCTGATGATCTTCTAAAACTCACAGAGGATGTGGTCTTGAACAGGCGCAAGGATGCGACAGAGAGACTTATCAGATATGCAGAAATGAGCAAGGATGAGGCGGGAGCTGAAATGGGTGTAAAAAAATCTGACTGGCGTGACCTCCCGGTTGTTGAAAGGGTCAGACACTCCCTTGTAAAGGGGATTGATGATCATATTGAGGAGGATATTCTTGAGGCTAGGACTCTCTTTTCCAGAAGTATTGAGGTTATTGAGGGGCCGCTGATGGGGGGAATGAACGAGGTTGGAGATCTCTTTGGTGCGGGAAAAATGTTTCTTCCTCAGGTTGTAAAGAGTGCAAGGGTTATGAAGAGGGCTGTTGCTGTCTTAGAGCCATACATCCAGAAGGAGAGCAGAGAGGGAGAATCAAGAAGTGCAGGAAAGTTGCTTCTTGCAACAGTTAAAGGTGATGTGCACGATATTGGAAAGAATATTGTTAGCGTTGTACTCTCTTGTAATAATTATGAAATTGTTGATCTGGGGGTTATGGTCCCTGCAGAGAAGATAATTGAGAGGGCACTAGAGGTTGGGGCCGATGCAATTGGTCTGAGCGGACTTATAACCCCATCTCTTGAGGAGATGGTAAATGTGGCTCAGGAGCTGGAGCGAAGAGAGATAAAGCTTCCTCTTCTTGTTGGGGGGGCAACCACCTCTGAGGTTCACGCAGCTGTGAAGATTGCTACTAAATACTCGGGGTCAGTTGTGCATGTTAAAGATGCATCAAAGGCTGCCGGGGTGCTCTCCTCTTTGCTGGGGAACTCCTCTTCTGACTATATTACCGAGATGAGAAGGAGATATGAAATTTTAAGAGAGCAGCATAGTTCATCGGCAAAAAAAGATAATTACATCTCTTTAGAGAGTGCTCGGGCAAACAAATTTATCCGGGATGGATGGGTTGCCCCACCACCTGCAAAACATGGTCTTCAGGAGTTCCATGATATTGATTTTGACTCTGTCGTAAAGTATATTGACTGGACATTCTTCTTTTTTGCATGGAAGATGAGTGGTCGTTATCCTGCAATCCTGGAAGATCCGGTTAAAGGGCCTGAGGCAAAAAAACTTATGGCAGATGCACTTATCTATCTGGAAGAGATGAAACATAAAAACCTTGTCTCTATAGATGGTGTATGTGGTGTCTTCCAAGCCGTTTCTCTGGGTGATGACATAGAGGTGTGGCCGGCTGATGCCGGCAGCACTGCGGGCCGCGAGG
>WARP01003238.1_pt1 | contig 11681 bp, 10 predicted proteins | sample 4769151 | NCBI WGS metagenome assembly WARP01 (sample SAMN08893023, study PRJNA449175) | gut metagenome | isolation source: rumen sample fed with dry roughage | host: cow | place: India: Nagpur | collected 2016 | reverse complement strand
GATCAGCACTGGTCATATCATGATTAGAAGCTGTTGATATTTAAGCGTCACATTCTGTCGCATTCGACTGAATTGATATAGTACATAAGGAATGAATCTGTCACTATACTTGGGTGGAACACGTTTGAAAGCAACACATCCACTTAAGTGAATATTTTTGTGACATCGTTTTGAGGTTGTGAGATGGATGATAATAAAAGCAAGGCGCTAAATGCTGCCCTAAGCCAGATTGAAAAACAGTTTGGTAAAAATACAGTAATGCGCCTTGGTGACAATACTGTACAGGCCGTTGAAGCGGTCTCTACAGGCTCTTTAACCCTGGATATTGCTCTGGGTATTGGTGGTTTACCTAAAGGCCGTATCGTTGAAATTTACGGCCCTGAATCTTCAGGTAAAACCACCATGACTTTGCAAGCTATTGCAGAATGTCAAAAAGCGGGTGGTACATGTGCGTTCATTGATGCCGAACATGCGCTTGATCCGCAATATGCCCGCAAGTTAGGCGTAGATATCGACAATCTTCTGGTGTCACAGCCTGACAATGGTGAACAGGCACTTGAAATTGCCGACATGCTGGTACGCTCTGGCGCGATTGACCTGATCGTGGTCGACTCCGTAGCAGCCCTAACCCCACGCGCGGAAATTGAAGGTGAAATGGGTGACTCGCATATGGGTCTGCAAGCCCGTTTAATGAGCCAAGCATTGCGTAAAATCACCGGTAATGCAAAGCGCTCTAACTGTATGGTGATCTTCATTAACCAGATCCGTATGAAGATTGGCGTGATGTTTGGTAGCCCTGAAACCACAACGGGTGGTAATGCGCTTAAATTCTACGCTTCTGTACGTCTCGATATCCGCCGTATCGGTCAGGTAAAAGAAGGTGATGAAATCATCGGTTCGGAAACCCGCGTAAAAGTCGTGAAGAACAAGATGGCGCCTCCATTTAAAGAAGCGGTATTCCAAATTCTGTATGGTAAAGGTGTCAACCATTTAGGCGAATTGATTGACCTCGCCGTACAGCAAGAGATCATCCAGAAAGCGGGTGCATGGTATTCTTATCAGGGCGATAAAATTGGCCAAGGTAAAAACAACGTGATTCGCCATCTGGAAGAAAATCCACAAATTGCAGTAGAAGTGGAAAAACTGATTCGTGAACAACTCCTTACTACAGGTACAGCACCGGTAGAAGACGAGGATGAAGCTGAACCAGACTTTTTAGATGCTTAATTTCCGGCATAATAAAAGTTAAACTGTAAAACGCCCTACGGGGCGTTTTATATTTGATGTGATATAGACCCTTATGAACAATCCCAAATTTCCCAATATGCTGGATTACGCAGCACTCAAGCAACAATTTAATGAGTCGCCTGGAGAATTGTCCACCTGTTCAATTCCGCCTAAAGAATCCGATGCTTTACACTTTGAAAATCCATCTGAACCAAAAGCTCAAGGCTTGACTGGCACACGCTTACGTTCCTACGCTTTTGCAGTATTGACACGTAAGGAATACTCAAAAGCGGATCTGATCGAGAAACTTGCACTTTATGCCGTGGATCGTGATGAAGTCATTAAACTGGTGGATGAACTGGCGAGTGAAAATTATCAGAGTGATCAGCGTGTAGCTGAAATGATGCTGTCGAGCCAGAAACGTAAAGGTAAAGGTCCAAACCGCATCAAGATGGCATTAAAATCAAAAAAAATTGATAGCAGTTTAATTCAGGATGAATTAAAAGAAACTGACTGGAATGAACAGGCCTATCAACTGAAAGTAAAAAAATTCGGTCTTGATGTTGAAAAAGAGCCCAAACTGAAAGCTAAACAAATACGCTTTTTGATGTATCGTGGATTTGAAATGGATGCAATTATGAAAGCAATTAGCAAAAAAGCAGATGAAATATAAATATAGGGAAATATGAATTATTATAAAAATTGGTGGCAACCCTACCAGCAAACCTTCGGCACATCATAGTTCTACTACCGTTGCTACCTTCCGGTCCTGGCGGGGTTCGTAGAGTACAATTGCGAAGTAACCGGCAGGGCTACCATTGCAAGAACAGAGTATAGAGATTTTTAATTAACTTGCAAGTACTCTAACCTGTTTTCTAGCAACATTGCTTTTGTTTGCTTATTAAAAAAACAATCTTGATTAAAAACAGCATTCTTGAATGTTTTTATCTGCACAATCAATTACTTTAAAACTATGACAAGATTGTAAACGCATATTGCATTTCATGGGCCGGACGTTTTTAATGTCGTCATGTCTTTTAAATGGTCACACTCTAAAATCTTGTATTTAGAACGGACCGAAAAATACAAAATGGATGTTTTTTATGATGCTCAAACAGCATGCCTTATGCGTACTCACCTTCTTGGGTTCGGCTTCACTTTACGCCAATGTCCCGATTGAATCACGCGGCTTGAGTCAAAACAACAGTATTGACCTCAGTGCCAACAATGTGGCTATGAACCCAGGTGCAACAGTTGCCAATGTGCCAACCAATTTAAATTGGCAAATCATGCAAAAAAACCAGCAATTAGAAAATGACATTCGCGTATTACGCGGCAAAATTGAAGAACAGGACAACGAAATTGAACAGCTTAAACACGAATTGACCAATCGCTATACCGACTTGGACCAACGTCTGGAACTTCTGCAACAGAAAGTAGACCCAGAAAGTGCAGCTCCAGAGGAGGATAACCAACAGGATACTTCTCCCAGCAGCTCAAACAGCCAAGCCACAGTAGCATCTCATACATCCGCTAAAGAAGTGGCTCCAGCAACAGCCAAGCAAGCAGTTCCCGCCAATGCTCAGCCCTCTTCAACTGAACTTGATAAAGCAGCCTATACTGTAGCGCTGGATGCTTATAAACAAGGCGGTGCAAAAAAAGCTATTGCTCCTATGCAAAACTTTATCAAGAACAATCCCAATAGTATCTACATTAGTAATGCCTATTTCTGGCTCGCTGAATTTAATCTGGCCGTGGAACCGACCAATTATGCAGAAGCTAAAAAGAACTATAATGTCGTGGTCAATCAATACCCCAATTCTGCCAAGGCATCACGTTCCCTATATCAACTCTACAATATAGCCAAAAATGTCGATTACAATACAACTCTTGCCAATCAGTTAAAAATAAAATTACAAAAAAATTATCCCAAATCTGAAGAAGCTGGATATCTGAAGAAATAAAAGACAAAAAAAGACACCTTAATAGGTGTCTTTTTTATAGCAGTATATTCGATTAACGAACAATACCACGCTTGGATTGCTCTAATGAATCAATCAATAACTGTACTTCAGGAGCCTCAGGCAACAGGTCGGTGCGAATCTGCTGTATGGCCTGCTCAGTGGTTAAAGCTTCTTTATAAATCAATTTAAAGGCTTGACGTAAGGCCTGGATCACATCTTTAGACCAACCCTTACGACGCATACCTTCAACATTCATGGCAAAGGCATGCGCTGGATTACCTGAAACCATGACATAAGCAGGTACATCTTTTAAGATTAACGAAGCACCACCAATCATGCTGTAAGAATCAATTTTGCAGAATTGATGAATACCTGAGTTTCCACCCACGACCACATAATCTCCAACCTGAACATGTCCGGCAACACCAACATTATTGGCAAAAATATTATGATCGCCCACCACACAGTCATGTGCAATATGTGTATTGACCATCAATAAATTATGACTACCGATTTTGGTAAGACCTTGATCTTGAACCGTACCACGATGCAAGCTGCAATGCTCACGAATAGAGTTATGATCGCCAATTTCAAGCCAGGTCTCTTCGCCAGCATATTTTAAATCCTGACAAACTTCACCCACACTCGCGAACTGGAATATTTCGTTGTTTTTCCCAATACGAGTATAACCACCAACCACTACATGTGCATGTAGCTTGGTGCCCTCACCAATGGTGACCTGTGGCCCAATAATACAATAAGGGCCAATTTGTACATCTGCAGCAATGACTGCAGATGAGTCTATAATGGCGGTTGGGTGAATTAAATCGTTATTACTCATGCCTGCTCTATTTTCTGATGCGAAACCGTAATTTCCGCGGTTGTTGCTACAACGCCATCCACTGTGGCGATACAATTATATTTGTAAATTCCACGTTTGTGCATAACCAATTCTGATTTTAATACCAATTGGTCACCAGCAACGACCTGTTTTTTAAAACGGACTTTTTCAACACCCGCAAAAAGGAACAATGATCCTGGACCAGGTTTTTCATTATTCATGATAAAACCAAGTATACCAGAGACTTGAGCTAATGCCTCAACAATCAAAACGCCTGGCATAATCGGGTAGCCCGGGAAGTGCCCCTGTAAAAACTCTTCATTGATTGAAACATTCTTATAGCCCACAATGCCATTGTCAGTCACATCTACAATGCGATCGACCAATAAGAATGGATAGCGGTGAGGTAAATATTCACGAATTTGTTGAATGTGCATTGGCAATTCAGGTTTCGTAAATGCAGGAGTATTCGACTCAGTCATCATATCTATTTACGCTTAAAAGTTGATTCAAGGGACTCGATTTGAGCCTGTATATGATCAAGCCGTTTAAGTAACTGGGTCAATGGCACATCTGCTAATTGTTTAAAGCGTACTGCAGCCCGTTTCCAGTGCAAACTTTCCAGCATTGGTGTCCCAGAAGAATAGCTCCCTGCCTCAGAAATACTTTTTGTGACCATTGACATACCGGTAATTGTGACACTGTCGGCAATATTAATGTGACCTACCACCCCCACGGCTCCAGCCAGTACACAGTTTTTGCCAATTGTTGTGCTACCTGCTATACCACATTTCGCAGCAAGTGCTGTATTTGCACCAATTTTTACGTTATGGGCAATTTGCACAAGATTATCAATAATGACACCATCTTCCAGAATAGTATCATCGAGTGCACCACGGTCAATGCTGCAATTTGATCCAATTCTGACGTCATTCCCGATTTTAACTGAACCTAATTGTGCAATACGATGCCATTTACCTTGGTAAGGAGCAAAACCAAAGCCTTCTCCCCCAATGACGGTATTGGCATGAATACGGACACGATCCCCAATTTTTGTGTCACCAGTTAATGTGACATGTGAATCGATAAAGCATTGCTGACCAATTTCGACATCATCATCAATTTTAACGTGTGACTGAATGACGGTATCATCACCCACCACACAATGCTCACCAATAACAACATAATGTCCAATATAGGCACTATCGGCAATTATGGCAGAAGGGTGAATTTGAGCTGTACATTCTATGCCCTGATGCTGATTTTTCTTTTCAAATACATGCGTCAGAATGGCAAAAGCCAGATAAGGATTGTCAACTACAATAAAATTATTGTGCGTATCTAACTGATTTTTTAGAGAGGAAGTAACGATCAATGCACCCGCTTTTGAAGCGCGTGCCTGATCCAGATATTTATCAGCATTTACAAATGCAATATGTTTCGCTTGAGCTGCATCCAAGCTAGCCAATCCTTCTAATATTAAATCAGATTGACCTACGTGCTCGCCCTGTACCAGACGGGCAAGATCTTCTAAGCGAAATTGTCTAGGATTCATTGATTACTTAATAACGTTAACCTTTTGAATCATTTTATCAGTTAAATCATATTTAGGGTCATAAGCAAGTGCGGAATTTTTATTCAAAACAACATCCAAGTTATTTTCTTTACGCAATTGTTCTGCCACTTGCTTAACTCGAGCCCCTAAAGTCTTGTTCATCATCTGAATCGTAGACTGAACGGTTGACTGTACACTTTGCTGCAGCGTATTAAATTCTTTTAGCTGAGTCTGAAATTGCACAGACATTTTTTGCTTTTCAGCATCAGATAAATTAGGCGTTTGCTGAGCACGTTGCTGTAGAGCTTCGAGTTCTTTAGCTAACTGTTCTAGTTTAGTGGTTTGCGGCTTGACTTTTTGCTGCAAAGAAACATTCTGCTGTTTTAAATAAGTGCTATTTTCTACCACTTTTTCCAGATCAACAACCCCATAACCAGCGGCATGTACTATCGACGTACTCGCCAAACCAGCAAAAACAAGGCTCATTAATATTTTCTTCATACACATATCCTCTTTAAACCCATTGAGGGTCGCACTTAGAAAGTACGACCAATTTCAAATTGGATATTTTTAGTATTATCACCGTCTTTTTCATTTAACGGATAAGCATAGCTGAGAGATAGTGGCCCAATCATGGTAATCCAGGTAAAACCTGCACCCACACTATAACGCATATTACCTGCATCAAAGCCGAAGTTATCTTCGCAATATTGTTTCGCACTTACCAATGAGCCTTTGACAAAAATATTATCACTAGAAACATTACATTGCGTATCAAAAACTTGGGCACCTTCAGCAAACAGTACCGGGCGAACTTGGCGTGTCCAATCACCTTTAAACGGTAATGGTAAAGCCAGTTCGGTACCAAATTGTACCAAAGCATTACCACCGACTTCTTCGGGAGAAGGATCTGTTTGGCTCGTATCAGAAAAATAAACCCCTGGATATTTAGGACCTAACGTACTGTTATCATAACCACGCACTGAACCAAAGCCACCAGCATAGAAGTTTTTATAGAATGGCAAGTCATTACCATAACCCAACTTACCATAACCACGCAGTACAAAGCCCTTACCTAAAGGCTGGAAGGCTTGGGCATCATAGGTGATTTTTTGATATTCCACATCACTGCCTGGTAATGCAATTTCACCATTCAAACGATGCGACATACCTGATGTCGGGAAGACAGGACGGTTTAAAGTATTATAAGACCAACCCAAGTTTAAGTTATAAGTTAAGAAACCACCTTTAAATTCTTTACCATATGAAATTGGGTTAGGACAAGGCTGATAACCTGTGATATTGCCATTAGCATCTGTAATTGGAACCAACGACTGTGGGCAATACTCACCACCTTGTGTTTGTCCATCACCATTTTTTTCCAAATAATCAGCAACATAAGTTGAAACATAAGAACCAGTAGTAACATCAGTCTGGTCAATATTTAAACCTGCACTGATACTCTGATTCTCATCAATTGGATAACCGAAGTTGATACCACCACCAAAGCTGTCCGTTACATAGTTATTGACGTTATAGTTATTATCCAGCTTGGTTTTACGGTAGTACATATTATAACCGCGACGGACACCATCAATGGTAAAGTACGGATCGGTCACACTTAAATTATAATAGTCTTGTGTTTCTGAACGCGACAAGTCAATTGATACCGCATTACCTGTACCCAAGAAGTTGGTTTGACTTAAGCCCGCCTGGAAGGTTACACCACCACTTTGCGAGAAACCGACTGCCAGTGTACTGGTACCTGAATGCTGTTCTTCAACATTGACGTTCAAATCAACCTGGTCAGGTACGTTTGGAATGCGTGCCGGTTTAATATCGACTGTTTTAAAGAAACCTGTACGTTCTAGACGGACTTTAGATAAATCAATTTTTTCATTGCTGGCTAATGCACCTTCCATCTGGCGCATTTCGCGACGTAATACCTCATCGGCAGTTTTGCTATTACCAGTAAAATTGATACGACGAACCGTGACTTGCTGACCCGGATTAATATAATAGTTTAAATCAACCAGTTTGGTTTCTTTATTAATTTCAGGAACAATATTCACTTCAGCATAGTAATAACCGGCATTACCATACTTACGCAGTAAAAGCTGCTTGACTGCATTGACTTTTTCTTGAGAATAAATGTCGCCATCTTTATAAATTTGCAGTGCTTTTAATTCTTCAGGTTTATAAAGTGCATCACCCAAAAACTTGCTTTGACCAAATTTAAATTGTTCGCCTTCTTCTACCGCAACTTCGACAAAGATATTCTTTTTATCTTCACTCAAGTTCAAACTCGAGTTGGTGATATTGAAATTGATATAACCCTTGTTTAAATATAAAGCACGTAAAGCTTCAAGGCTGGCAGCCATCTTTTCACGTGCATAGCGATCGTTACGGGTAACAATCGAACTCCATGTACTTTCTTTAACAGCAAAAGCCTGCTTGATATCGCTTTCTTTAAAAACGGTATTGCCAATAATATTGATATCAACAACTTTAGCTGCCTTACCTTCAACAAAGTCAACGGTTAAATCAACACGGTTATTCGGTTTGGCAGTCGTGATTACCTTAACATCGGCATCATAACGACCTTGCTGCATATACTGCTGTTCAAGTTCAGTTTCAATGGTTTGCAAAGCAGATTTTTTCAAAACCTCGCCTTCTGCAATCCCCATTTTTTTCAGCCCTTCTTCCAGGGCTTCTTTAGGAATAAGTTTATTCCCCTTGAACTCAACCTTGGAAATAACCGGGCGTTCTACCACGCTAAAAACAAGCGTATCTGCTTGTTGAGATGCCTTGATATCATCAAACAGGCCAGTGGCATACAAGGCACGAATCGCATTTGCAATGGTCGCATCATTAACCCGATCGCCAGCATTGACAGGCAACACTCCATAAACATTTTCTGGCGTTAAGCGAACAAGTCCATCAATTTTGATATCGCGAACAATGAATTCATCTGCTGCATATACTTGTTGTACTGCTGCCATTGCACTAACGAGTGCCAAAGGCATAAATAAATGTGTGTGCTGCATGCCAGTCTTTTCCGATGTTAATTTATTACATATTTACGTTGTTATAAACGCATGAAGTCATTGAATAGTGCAAGGAGCATCATGCTACCGAGCAGTACCATACCAATTTTTAAACCAAACAATTGTATTTGTTCAGAAACAGGTTTACCACGAATTAGCTCAATAACATAGTAAACCAAGTGTCCACCATCAAGCATTGGTATAGGCAATAAATTTAAAATACCTAAACTCACGCTCATTAAGGCCATAAATGAGATAAAGGTTTGCCAACCCATTTCCGCACTTTGCCCTGCTACCTTGGCAATGGTGATCGGTCCAGATAAATTATCCAGCCCAATTAAACCACGGACCATCTTAACCATCGAGTTCAAAATCATACCTGAAATTTGGCCCGTTTTATCAACAGCCATCACCAGTGCTTCAGTCGGACTGTATTGAATGGTTTGCTTATATTCTTCGGGAATGGTTATTTTTCCAGGGGTACTTTGTACACCAAGCATACCTGAAACATTACCCATGCTGTCACGCTTGGCTTGTGGCATCACCTGTAAATGTAGCAGTTGATTTTGACGTAATACATCTATTTTTAATAATTTTTCTGGAGAAGCCTGAACAACTTGAACAACATCGAACCAGTCATTCATTTTCACACCATCAATGGCCACAATTTTATCGCCTTCTTTCATCCCCTGACGAATAGCGGCACCACCTTCACTCAGCTTGCTGACCACAGGAGCAATATATGGACGATATGGCATAAAGCCCAAACTATCCAATGCAGACTGGTCTTGATTTTTTAAGAAGTTCTGGATAGGCAAGTAAAAGGTTTGCAACTGACCGTGACGGTCTGCCTGAATTTCAATAGAACCGGTTTCACCAACACGATCCACCAAGGCAAAATTTAACTTTTCCCAGGTTGTGACTTGCGTTCCATCGACTGTTGCAATTTTGTCACCAACCTGCATTTGAGCTGTAGCTGCCGGAGTATTTGGCAACACTTTACCCACACGGGTGTTCAATTGTTCTTGCGATGGAATAAACAAAACCCAGAACAATAACACGGCAAAAACCAGATTGATTAACGGCCCGGCAGCAACAATTGCAATCCGTTTCCAGGGATGCTGACGGTTGAATGCCTTAGGTAAATCCTCTTCAGCAACGCTGCCTTCCCGTTCATCAAGCATTTTGACATAGCCACCTAACGGCAATGCTGAAAGCTGATATTGGATGCCCGATTTTTTAGAGGTCCACTTGACTAAGGTCGGCCCAAAGCCAATCGAATAAACTAAAACTTTAACACCCAGTTTACGCGCAACAATATAATGTCCAAACTCATGAATCGCAATGAGCGGTCCAAGAAGTAAAATTGCTGCCACAATCATAAACAAGGCACTCATGTTTTAGCTTCCTTTATTGATGACAATTTGCTGGGCAACAAATCGAGCCATTTGATCGACTTGTAAAATACGCTCAATCGACTCTGCAGCGCCCCCTTCAACCTGATTTAAAGTCTGTTCGACTACCGGAGGAATTTCTGTAAAGCCAATAGCACTTTTCAAAAAGGCAGCTACAGCAATCTCATTGGCAGCATTTAGAATTGCAGGAGCCAAGCCACCCGTTTGCATGGCTTGACGCGCAAGCTTTAATGCCGGAAAACGCAGTGTATCAGGCTCCTGAAAATCCAGTTGCTGATTGGCAAACAGGTTGAGTGCAGGCACATGGGTTTGAATACGCTCTGGCCATGCAAGTGCATGCGCAATTGGCGTACACATATCAGGATTGCCCATTTGTGCCAAAGTCGACCCATCCACATATTGAACCATAGAATGAATGATACTCTGTGGATGTACCACCACTGTTACAAACTGTTCTGAAATTGCAAAAAGATGACAGGCTTCAATCAGCTCCAAGCCTTTATTCATTAAAGTTGCCGAATCAACAGAAATTTTCTGCCCCATAGACCAGTTCGGATGCTTGCAGGCCTGTGCAGGCGTCACGCTTTGCAGTTGCTCCAGACTATGGTTTAAAAATGGCCCACCCGATGCGGTGAGCAGAATGCGCGACACCCCCTGTTTAGGTTGCCCATTGCGCTCTGCCTGAAAATAACCGGCAGGCAAACATTGAAAAATCGCATTATGCTCAGAATCGACTGGAAGCAATTCAGCCTGATAATCACGTGCTGCCTGCATCATAAGATCACCCGACATCACCAGTGCTTCTTTGTTGGCCAGCAAGACACGCTTACCGGCTTTAACTGCAGCCAAGGTCGGCAATAAGCCCGCAGCACCTACAATAGCTGCCATAACCACATCGACATCTGCATGTTCAGCAACAGCAATCAAACCCGCTTCATCAGTCAGAATTTCAATATCTATTAAAGAATGATCATGAAAATATTGCTGTAATTCTTTAACACGACTAGAAGGAACGACCACGACTTTTGGCCGATATTGTTTGCATATTGCAACGAGTTCTAAAATTCTGCTATGCGCCGTGACTGCAAAAACAGAATACTTTTCAGGATGCTGTTGCAGAATTTTTAAGGTACTTTGACCAATTGAACCCGTTACACCTAATATACAAACAGATTGTGACATCTATAAATCTACACCAATAAGTTTCAAAACATACATGCCTGCAGCAAAAATTGGAGCAGCAGCAAGCAATGAATCAATACGGTCAAGCACCCCACCATGTCCTGGCAGAATACGACCCGAGTCTTTAATTCCAGCACGACGTTTAATCATGGATTCAAACAGGTCGCCCAGAACCGAACTAAATACAGTAATCACAGATAAAATTAAAAACAAGATATGCTGTGCCAGAGTTAAATCCAAATAAAGGATTTCTACCGCTACCACAATCAGCATGGCAGTAAAAATACCACCATATAAACCCTCTACTGATTTATTTGGACTAACATCTGGAGCAAGTTTTTTCTTGCCCAGTTTACGCCCAACAAAATAAGCACCGCTATCTGCACCCCATACCAGTAAAAACAGGTACATGAGCCACCATGGCGAGCTATGCCATACAGAGAAAATTGC
>WARP01000890.1_pt1 | contig 11713 bp, 3 predicted proteins | sample 4769151 | NCBI WGS metagenome assembly WARP01 (sample SAMN08893023, study PRJNA449175) | gut metagenome | isolation source: rumen sample fed with dry roughage | host: cow | place: India: Nagpur | collected 2016 | reverse complement strand
AAAAGGTCATCAAATGGATAAAAATACACCATTGGATCAAAAGAAACTACGAGAAATAAATGCAATAAACTATCAGATTTCATCATCTTCTTGGCCTCAAACAACAAAAGAATACAAGCAACAAATATATAAGAATTTAAAACATTGGAATTTCGTAAAGCAATGAGAGATTTGGTATGCTTTATTTTCGTCCTTGCAAACATCAATCTGTTTGCACAGACTAACATTAATATAATGGATTTTAAAATAATTCCGTTAGATGTTTTTATTGATGAGAATGATGAATACCATAATTTTGACGATTTGTTTAATGCATATTATGGTATATATGTAAAATTATCAGTGTCTTCTGTTAATGCAGATACTCTTTTAACAGGTAAAAATAACTTTCAGTTAATTGAAGTTGGATCAGAGAGAATATTGTTTCATCACTGGGGCAATGACATTGTTATGTTTTCAGAAATGAATATTAATGACAGTATGAATCATGTGACATATATTATGCCTAAGCTAAACGATACTGTATGTTTGTTTTTGTATGGAGGATTCTCCAATGTGTTGTATGACTTAATACGAAAAAAGGTCAAATGTATTGATTGTAATGAAGTGATATTAAGGAATCCTAAAAAAATAGAAAGATGGATACGCAAAAAAACAAGATTGCGAATACTCTATGGTAATGGAGGAAAAAAAGACGTAAAATGTGGTAAAGTATGTTTGATTGTTGAATCAGGAATGCGAAACAATTATCTTTCGTTATGGAATTCCATGATACGATATCATAATATATTGACTCATTAATTTAGAATAGATCTGCACCTACAGGGTAACCATCTACATCAACGGCAAGGAGGTGGAGGCCTCCGTCAAGCTGATACGGGCAGAGATGAACAAGTTTGTCAACGAACATAACCGAACCGCATTGATATCGGATTCAGCCCCTTTTCTCTCGAGCCTTCCTTTTCGCGGCGTTTTCTTTTCCCCTTCTTCGTGGCGCGTGCCTGCCACGCCGCGATATGGTGTGCGTGGGCATCATTTCTACCGATATGTAACGCCTGACGGCGTTATGAGCTAAGAGAATGAACGGAGAACTAAAAATTAAAAATTAAAAAATAAGAATTAAGAATAGTAAAAGATAAATCAAGAATCCCAAAAGCCCCTCAATAAATAACTTCCTTAACTCCTTAGTTCCTTAACTTCTTAACTCATTACTACAGTCCCCAACTGTCCGTTAGATGTACATGGGGAATGTTTACAATTTAGATTAATTATAAATTACAAAAAAAGGAGCCGACACTTTCTGGCATCGACTCCCTTGGCTTTAGTTTTTATGTTATAGGTCTACTTCTTTACGAAGTTCTTCGTTACAACACCCTTTTCGGTACTGATACGCACAAAGTACATACCGGCAGAAAGCTCTCTCACATCTAATTCCACGGTATTAACATTTGCCTCCACGCTCTTCAACAGTTTTCCGTAAACATCGTAAACATCAACATTTTTAATTTTTAATTGTTCATTGTTAATTATAAACTGTCCGTTGTTCGGGTTCGGGTAGAGGGTAGTGCTAAGCTCGTAGTCTGCGATACCGTCACCAGCGGTGCGGAAGTTTGCGGTATTGGAGGCATCACTGATGGTGTCTGCACAGTTGGCTACCACATAAGCAGCGTAATTGGTGCGCGGTTGTAAGCCTGTAAGGGTAAACGGGTGGGTATTGGCTGTAATAGTTGACCATTGGGAAGAGCTCTCTTCCTTGTAATTCACAGTCCAATTGTTGACGGTTCCACTCTGATTCCAATCGAGTACTACACTGGTGGTAGTGATATTCGTAGCGGTAAGGTTTGTGGGAGCATAGCAAGGATCGGGCGTGGGCGGTGTGGGCGGTGTAGAACACGTACCGCATGACACCGTCAAGTCAAAGCCATCGTACGAATGAACGCTACCATCCGAGGTGAACACAATGGTAAGAGCACCTTGTGTGGAGGTGGTGGCCGGTATTGTTTGGTTGGCACCCGTTACCGTTAACAGCAGCGTACCGCTTGCACTGTTGCCATCATAGATATAAAGTTCATCCCAAGAATTCTCCAAATCCGCAGTGCCACTCACGGTTACACAGTTGCCTGCAACATCCGGCAAAAGCGTCAGAGTAGAGTTAGCTCCATCCGAGTACTGACCCAACGGACCACCATCGTCATAGATATGGAGACCACAAGCGATAATGCTTTCGGTATTGTTGGGCTGCATACAATAGGAACCGGGCATCACCGTAACGGGTCCTATCCATTGGCTAACATCACCATTACCACAATCTGTTTGCACATAGAAATCATACATCGTGCCAGTGGTAAGGTTGCTGATGGTGCACGGATGTGTCGTGGTCGCATAGAGTGTTCCACCATTTTCTGGGTCAAAACCTGCGTTACCGTAAATCACGTTCCAGTTGGATTCCGTTCCTGCCGATGTCCAATCCAACGACACAGAGGTGTTCGTCGATCCCGTGCTCACAAAATTGGACGGGAACATACAAGAGGGTAACATGGAGAGGACAACATTATCCACATATCCGGCATTATAAGAAACACTGGTGTTGACCGGTGCCATCATGGCAATGCGCCCCGTACCCGTAAATTGCTGGAAGGTCGCATAATATGTTCCATAGCTGTCGGATGAAATCTGAATGGTATCCACTGGCACAAAAGAGGTAACTTCCGTGCCATCGGTCATAACACCAATCACCAAGGTGAAATAAGCATAGGAGGTGGAGTATTTACGGGCATCAAACTGCAACATCAGCTGATTGATCGGATAGGCTATTTCGTCAAATAAAGGCATGATAGCATATTGGTCGCCCATGACGCCTGTTGTATTGGTATAGGTGTAGAACCGGAGCGAATTGGGAGAGCTCTGAGCATAACTGGAACTTTGATACACAATGGGGTATCCGGTATAGGAGCCACTGGTTCCCAAACTCAAACCTTGCCAACACTCCGGAAGATTGGAAACGGCTGCATTAGTCGAGGTATAACCCGACACCTGATCGAAATTCTGGGTGTAAGGTAGTGAGTCAATCGCATCGCAGGAAGTGGTAAACGTCACCTTCATCGGATTGCTGTAGAATCCATCCGTGCAGGAGGCATATATAAACACATCGTAGGCTGTATTGGACATAAGACCCAACAAATCGAGCTGATTGATTGAGATTTGCGTCGGGGTCTCTTGTGACAAGTCAACCGAGTCGGCCAAGCCATACACATAGCCCCAATCCTGCTCTCCGTCGCCATCTGTCCAGGTGATGGTAGCGCCTTGATTGGTGATATGGGAAACCTGCAAATTCTGCACATGCGCGCAATGAGGCAGGTAATCAATCGTAATGTCATCCAAATAAACGTAACTTGTCATCCATTGCGGAATACGGAAAGCCAAATGACGACCAGTTCCGTTGTATCCCTGGGTGTTCAATTCGACAAAATCCCAAGTATATGTATTGGTACTGTTGTACTGGCCAATGGGTTCAAATGTGGAAATATCCTCCGGGTCGCTCATGAAACCCACTTCAATAAAATAGGTAGTACTGGTTTTAAGTGCGTAGAACTGAATTTGCAGACTATCCAAAGCAATGTTGTTTGCCAAACGAGGAGAGGCTGCGTATGAGTAATAGGAGGAGGTTCCGTAGAAATAGAGGGAGTAGGGTGCAGAATGTGAATAGCTATTAGAAGGATACGGATATGCGGTAGAGTAGTTCGTACCTTTTATCCAGCAAGGAACCTTGTGAGAAGAACCATTACCTGTAGCTTGGTTGAAATTCTCTACGTACGGCAGCGTGTTGATGTAACAAGTGGTATGTGCATCCACCAAAGCCCAAGCACTAGTATCGGTGCCGTCGCAGAGCGAACGGATACGTACCTGATAATTTACATCCGTCTGCGGCACCACAATCGTGTAAGGAGAAGATGACACTGTGCCGACATTGGTCCAGCTGTTGTTGTTTTCCATCTTCCATTCTATCTCCCACGTATCTTCATTGTTGCCGGGAGCCCAAGCTACCGTAATGGAAGCATCGGTCACATCAACCACATATGGATTCGGAGCCACACACATAACGATACTGTCACAGGTGGACAGGAATTTCACATTGCTACGATTTCCTGAACTATAACTGCTGCTGGTAGATCCGGAAGTGGGATTGCTCGGATCCGGATTGGTGGAATCGGAATAATAGTATAATGAACGGTTTGCTCCTGCACTGTGTACCAAAAAAGTGTATGAAGAACCATCATAAGCGCCAGAGTTGTCATCAATGGCCAGAACCAAGTTATCCGTACCATTGTAATGGAAAACAGAATCCAAAAGATAGGTATTCCAACCTTGATGACAGTTCAAATTACCACTATAGACCAACTGCAGATTCGCCAGAGGAACATAGTTGCTGGTGGAAGTAAACGCATTTTGAGAGGTGTGTCCCAAATAAATGTTCACATTTGTCTTATCGCTCATGGCGGTGCTGTAATAATATTCAAACATCACACCATGAATGTCGCGTGCACCGCCTATCTCGGATGCCAGGTAAATCTGCTGGGTATAAGAATAGTTGTAGAAATTGTTCAACGGCAAGTAATAGTTGGTTGTCGTTCCATTACCAATAGCAATAGAACCTCCAGCCAAACATCCAGTGGTGAACGTTTTAACAAGTGTGTCGCTGGCACCATTAGGGCAATTGGAAAAGAGCCATATTGTATATTGGGTCTCAGGAAGCAAATCTGTGAGCATCGTGTTAGTACCTGTTATTTCAAAATGTTGAATGTAGTAGCTACCGGTTTCCATGTATTCCAACACATAGCTATCCACGCCATAAGGAGCTGCATTCCAAGAAATCATAGCTGATGTTCCAGCCACATGGGACACCTCCAACATAGAAGGATTGGAACAGCCCGTCATTTCATCCACCGTCACATCATCAACATACAAATAAGAAGTTCCTCCTTCAGGGGCGTTAAAGGCAAAGTAGACCGTTCCCGTCATCATGCCCAAAGGAATCGTAAAGGTAGTCCAATCAGCAGTGCTGGCATAGTCAGTAGGATAAATAGCCTTCAGCAAAACGAAGGTATTCATATCAGTAGGGTCAGTAAGATAGCCCACATTCATACGGCCATAACTGGAAGAAGTAGGTCTAGCCTTGAATGTCAATGCCATGAGGTTGGTTGTTTGAGAAAAGTCAAGGGCTTGTGATACGGCTGTGCTATAATAGGACGAAGTAGCATAGAAATAGAGAGCATTGGAGGAATCCGGTGCCATCTTCACATACGGATATGATGAGTAGTTGCTAATTTTGCCCCAACATTCGGGATAAGCATTGGTGCCAACACCCACGCCTTCAAAATTCTCTGTATAGGGGAAAATATTCATTGCGGTACAAGGTGTTCTGAATGAACGGATCTGCCAAGAGCTATTGTCTCCATTACCACAAGAGGAGCGCAAATACACCTTATAACCCATGCGGTCACTCAACATGTTGAACACATAGAACGTATCGGTTAATGTGATCGGGGTAACATCGCTGAAGTTGTCGGAATCGGACACCAACACTAATTCATAACCAGCAGCCTGCAGGTTCGAATTCCATCTTACCGTAGCGGACTGTGCCGACACGTCGGATACCCGCATGTGCGTGGGCATGTAACAGGTGATCGGATCGCCTACCATGAATCGGATGTTGTTACGGGTGTTGTTGATAGTACCGCTTGGCAAAGTACCATTGGGATCGTAGGGAGTTCCGTCGCGGTAAACGTACAACGACATGGCCGTGGCACTGTGAACATTGAAATAATCTCCACTGGAAGTATACGAGCCGGTCTCATCCAACACGGCCACCACGAGATTGCTGCTGCCATCCCACTCAAATGGAGTTGTCAGCGGAATATTCACCCAGTTGTTGGGCATGGCATTGCTAAAATTCACCGTTCCATCATAAACCAATACCAAATCATCCATCGAAATCCAGTCTGATGAACTGCTGAATGTAGTTTTATTGGTATTGCCCATATAAATTTTCAAATCACGGCCAACTGGTGACGAATAGATATATTGGAAGGCAAGACAAGGAATGTAGCCATTGATGGCACTGATTTCGGAAGATGTATAAATCTGCTGGGTATAGGAATAGCTATAAAACGGGTTTGTTGGGAAGTATGTGCTTCCTGTTGTACCTGTACCCACAATAAGGCTGTCGTTGCAATTCTCGCAAGGATTGTCCTCCATCACCACAGTAGCCGTTATGGCCGGCGATTCGCAACCATTGGCATACAAGGCTGTCACCTCGTAGGTGTAGGAACCATTGGCCAGGGAATCTACATACGCAGGTGACAACAGCGGAGAGGTTGTCTGCAAAGCCTGATTCCGGTAGAGTTTGTAACCACTCAACACTTGGTCAGGATCTTTGATCACACCTTCGATCAACCAGTTATATCCAGGCACACCAACATTTCCTAACTGATCATACCCCCATTGACCGCTTTGGGTCTGCATACCGATAATATCGCCTTTAAAGGGAACCACCGTGTTGCTACTAGCTCCTAACGGATGACCAGTCGTTGTATTACAACGAATTGCAATCCACAACTCCTGAGTGGTGTTAATAGGAATTATAGAGTCTAACAAAACCGTGTTCACGGTATTGGTTGTCAACGTCGAGACTATCTGCTGGTTGTAGATGAGGGTTCCTGGATTTATAGTTGTATCTGTCGTGCTAATCACAACAGATCCACCTTGATAAATTTCTATATAATAAGTACATACACTTTGAAGTTCACCGGGAACAAAGCTAACCGCCGATAACACCCGGTTGTCAAGACCCACCAAATCACTCGTTTCAAAACGGGCAAATCCTTTAAAATCCAAGGCTACTCCATCGCCGCCACCGATACGGGTGGCATACGTGGTGGACCATTTGATAATCTGTTCGGTGGAATCCACAGGGGCTTCCCACGACAAATTTACATTACGCCAATTGGGTACATGCATTATCGTGGACAGATTGTACGGAGGAGTACAATTGTTCTGTGCCCGCATGAACACTGGCAATGAAAGCATAACTGCCAAAAAGAAAAGTAAAAAACGTTTCATAATGATTTATTTTAATTAATACTGTTTTTCTCACAAAAAGGAAAGCAAAAATACAATATTTTTATTATGGATGATTAAATTATAAAAAAAAAGGAGCCGACACCTTTCGGCATCGGTTCCTTAGATTATAAATAGTGGATTGTAGGCTTATTTCTTCACGAAGCTCTTCGTCACCACACCCTTCTCGGTGCTGACACGCACGAAGTACATGCCGGCAGAAAGCTCTCTCACATCCAGTTCAACCGTATTGGCATTCGCTTCAACCGTCTTCAACAATTTACCGTACACATCATAAACATTCACGTTGTGAATAGTGAATTGTGAGTTGTGAATGGTGAATTGACCGGCGTTCGGGTTCGGGTAAAGGCTGGTAGCTAATTCATAGTCGGTGATGCCGTCAGCCAACGTGGTGAAATTAATCAGGCCGGAAGTTGCTGTAACGCCGTCATCACAGAGTGCCACCACATACACAGAGTAGGTCGTTTGCGGTTGCAGGCCCGTAAGCACATACGGGTGCTCGCTTACCTGTACGGTGGTCTCCTGGGTTTCCCCATCCGGTTTGTAATTGATAGTCCACGAAGTGGCGGCGCCATTCTCCGTCCAATTTATTTTGGCACTGTTCTTTGTCAGTTCCGTAGCCGTCAGATCAGTAGGATCTTGGCATCCGATGATAGGATAATCCTCTGTGGTGACCGTCAGTTCGGCAGACCAGTCACTGCTGGCATTGGTGTCGCATACTGCCTTGACCGCCACCTTGTACTCGGTTGCTGGGTCAAGATTGTCTAATCTATAGTGGTTTGTGGCAACCGGTTGCTGAATCCAGTTTGCTTCGGAGGATTTTTTGTATTGTAAAATCCAGGAATCCGCATTGTTAGCATCCCAAGTCAAATCCACATATTCGTAGGAAATATTCTCAGCGGTCAATCCGGTAGGCACATTGCAGATGATGGGAGCCACCTCTACCAAAATGTTATCCACGTAGCCGTAATTGTACGTTGAACCCGTTGTCTTAGGAGCCAAGAGGGCAATGTATTTGCCCGTGCCTATGTAGTCTTCAAAACGTACCGTGAAATTGGTGTAGGTTGTAGCAGTAGGATTGACCGTATCAATCCCCACAAAGGTGCTGATATTCGTAGGATCCGACATCACACCCACCACGATCATAAAATTGTAGCTGCTCGTGGTGCTATAGCGGCGGGCTCCGAATGAAATCTGCAAGGTGTTCATCGGGTAAGTAGTGGGATTAATACCCGGCAAGATGGCATACTGATCGCTATAAGAGGTAGGGGTTCCCGTGTAGAATTTAAGAGTATTGACTCCTCCTTGAGCGTATGTGCTGCCGTTGTACACCTGTGGCATACCAGTATTGGAGGTTCCAATATTGTAATAGGTCCAACAATCCGGCATTATATGATCTGATGTGGATGTTGTGCCAACTACCCCCTCAAACGTCTCATTATAAGGCAGGGTTGTCATATCCGAACAATCTGTTGTAAACAGCATTATCGGTGTCCATGTAGCAGCATATTCCCCGTTGCCGCAAGAGGCTAACACCTGCACCGCGTATGTGGTGTTGGGTGAAAGGTTCGACAACGTATAACTCGGAGTGTTGCTCACGATAATAGTATCGAACGAATCGCCCGACTGGTTGGACTTGTAACGCAGCAACCACTCTGTCTCGGTGCCGTTCGGAGTCCATGAAATGTCAGCATTATTATCCGTAATATTGTCCACCGCCACATCATCTCGGACAGGAAGACAATTCGGAGCCACGGAAATCTCAATATCGTCCACATAACCCTGGTTGACGGCTACACCGGCATCCTTAACCGCTTTCAACACAATCCGGTTGCCATATCCGAGATAGTTTCTGAAATAAACCGTTTTTTCCACATATTGATCTGAAGTAAAGTCTACTGTATCGTGGGGTGTGAATGTATTAGCATCATACGGATCGGACATCACACCAACTTCCAATCTGAACACATTGTAAGAAGTAGAAGATTTTCTGGCGGACATTTTCAATTTCAAATTCTGGATAGGATACGATAGCGTATCAATGGGCGGCATAATGGCATACTCGTAACCATAAGAAGAGGCCGTTCCGGTGAAGAATCTCAAACTCACCGTTCCGCTATTGGCGTATGAAGAGCCACTATACAAATTGGGACATCCCGCGTAGGTGGAGTTGCTTCCTGTATTGATGTGCTTCCAGCAAGAGGGCAGATAATGGGTCGTGGAGGAGGTGGGAGCGTCTGTATAAGTATCGAAATTCTCAGTATAAGGAATACCCATGGGGGAACAATCGGTGGTGACCGTCAAGGGATTGGTCGGAGCAGAAACATTGCCGTTTCCGCAATCGGCTTTCACCCGGAACACATAATTCGTGTTTGACATCAGGTTGGGAATCGTAACAGGGTTGGAGCCTGTGGGGAAATCTACCCACACCGAGTCTTCTTGAATCCTATATTCCACTATCCAATTGCTTTCCGTTCCGATAGGAGTCCAGCTCAGGATTACGGCATCTGTTGTGATATTGTGAGCGGCCAAATCGTTTTGAACACGAAGACAGGTGGCTCTAGTGTCGAGAGAAATGTTATCCACATATCCGCCATTAATACTGATACCCATCTGTTTCGGAGCCATTAGCGCAATATAGCTGCCATTTCCTTGGTAATTAGTAAAATAGACAAACTGATTTGTATATTCAACGGAATTTCCATAAAGCGTATCCACCGGTACGAAGGTACTATCGTCGCTAGGATCGGTCATTACACCAACCACGAGAGCAAAGAAATCGTAGGAAGTAGAATATTTCCGCATATCCAGCTCCAGTTGCAATGTATTGACAGGATACTGCTGCACATCCAATTGCGGTAGTACAGCATATTGTGGATAATATGTGGTGGCAGTACCGGTATAGAAACGCAGAGAATTGGAACCGGAGTTCGCATACGATGCGGCATTGTAAACAAAGGGCAGCCCGCTGTATGTGTTGGTTCCAGCGTTAATATAATGCCAACAGGTCGGGAGATTGTTCATTGACGTGGTGGCCGTGGTGATGCCGTTCTCGCTGTCAAAGTTCTCATTGAATGGAAGCTGAGCTAACGGATAACATTCGGTGGTGAGCGTTAAAACAGTATAAATGCTGTAGCCAGTATTGTTCGGGCAAATGGCACGCACATAAACATCATATTTGGTGCCAGCCGTCAAGGTGGAGAGCGTAAGGGTGGGTGCATTTACGGTAACCGGCACAGCCGTGATGACTAAATCACCCTGCGGCACAACGGCCACCTCCCAAGAGGTCTCGCTACTACCGGCTGTCCAATTCAATGTGGCAGAAGTCTGCGTCACGTTGCTCACAGCAAGATTCGTCGGAGCAGCACACTGCGGTATCGGCTCCACTACGATATTATCTACGTAAGCTCCGCAAGATGTGGTCGTAGAAAGATTCTTATCCAAGAAAAGGGCAATGTGCCGGCCGGTGCCACTGTAAGAAGAGAAATCCACGGTTACAGTACTATAGGTGGTGCTGGTGGCAGTAACCGTATCTACAGCTACAAATGTTGTACGATCCGCCACATCTGCAATTACACCTACAATAAGATTGCAATCATACGAGGAAAGATATTTCCGAAGACCAAAAGAAATTTGTAATGTGTGGATAGGATTTACATTCACATCAATCTCCGGAAGAATGGCGTACAGGTTGCCATAATCTGTGGTTAGCGATTGTGAAGAATAGAAATAGAGACTGTTGTTTCCATTCTGAGCATACGTGGCATTGCCGTATATAATAGGCAGTCCTAAATAAGAGGAATATGACCCTGTATTGATGCGACTCCAACAGTCTGGCAGAACTTCATCCGTATAGGAAGTTACACCCGTATAGCTTTCAAAGGTTTCATAATACGGAATTTGCGTAGGAAGACAGAGCGTTGTAAATTCATAGACCATCCAGCCGCTCGTTTCACCTTCGTCACAGGAGGATTGTATGTAAATCGTATAATTGGTTTTGGGTTGAAGATCTGTTAGATGCAAGCTATTGGTATTGGTGGTCTGACTTTGGTCGGTCATGGACAGGTTCACAGAACCGGAAACCCCATAGAAGTAGTTCCATGTAGTTTCGTTACCACCCGGAATCCAAGAGATTTCAGCTTCTGTAGCCGTGATGTTAGTAGCTTGGATATTGCGGACAGCGAAGCAATTCGGAATATAACGCATGGTCACGTCATCAATATAGAACGTATTTGTAAAATCTTGCGGCACGCGGAAGGCTATATAACGACCAGTTCCATTATACCCGCTGGTGTTGATGGCGGCATACTCCCATGTGTTGGTTGTTGACGGGGTGAACGATCCCGTGGCGACAAAGGTGGCGGGGTCAGTCGGATCGCTCATCAAGCCTACCTGTACATAACCACCGGCATTGGCAGTGTTGGCACGGAATTGCACCTGGATGGAATCCATCTGTACGGAAGCGTCAAATCTTGGCATAACAGCAATGCCGTAATAGGACGAAGTTCCATACAATCTCAAAGAACCCGTGCCATTGAACGCTGCGGCAGAGCTGATATAAGGCCTGTTGGTCTAA
>WARP01000759.1_pt1 | contig 11718 bp, 9 predicted proteins | sample 4769151 | NCBI WGS metagenome assembly WARP01 (sample SAMN08893023, study PRJNA449175) | gut metagenome | isolation source: rumen sample fed with dry roughage | host: cow | place: India: Nagpur | collected 2016 | reverse complement strand
TTTCCTCAATCCTATCTTCCAAGATAAGACTGGCATTGATGAAGAGTTGCATCGGCCAAAGCCCTCCTTGGCTCATTCGTAGATGGCTAGATTTGCGTTTACATAGCGATCAGTAATGCTTTTAATGTCGGCAACCGCCTGTTCACAACACTTTTGGCTGTTTGAAGCAACTTCCCAGCGAGCCATTCCTTCCTCACTGCGGCTGATGCGTTGGGCAATTTGCAGCCAATCCCCGGTTAGATCGGTTTGTACATCAATGTGCTCCGGAAGCCCGCGACGCATGAGTGTCGCGTCCAAACTGCTTCCATCCTCCATTGCAGTAAAAACCTTGAGACCTTGTTTACGAAACAAGTCTTCCACTTCTGCAACAACCGGTTCCAGGTACTCATCAGAGAAGAAATGGCACGGCCACTCCCTTTCTCTGAAAATACTCTGTTGCCGCTTAAGGGCTTGCATATAAAGCTCGGGAGAAGCAGCCCATACTTTGGCAGTGAGCAAGGTGAAGTACAACGTGTTTTCAGTTGCAGCAAAGCCCTGAGAAAAGTCGTCCAGATTATAGGGAAAATTCATATAGTAATGAGCGGATTCCTCACTGGCCACAAAATACTGCTTCTTCAGGTTCCTTCGAAGTGCCTCCTTGATAAAGGAGTGTCCGTTTCGAATGATATGAACCCCAATGCCGCTCTTCGCTTGATACACGACAGAGAGAGGATTTGCCTTCACATCGTAATACATGTGAGGGTCCCATGCAGAAGTTCCAAAGAAACCAGAGGCATGCACTTTCTTGAAGAACTCATTGATATGTGGAATCAGGATTGAGAGGTTGAACGATGGGGTAATTTGTTCACCCTCCTTGGTCATGATGTCCATTCGATCACCATCACCATCAAAACAGAATCCAAAATCAAATTCCCCACTTCTCATCATGTCCCATGTCGGCTTAATACTTTGTGCGATAATAGGATTCGGATCACCTGCGGGAAACCGGCCATCTGGAATCAGATTCCTTGCACGCACTGCAGCACCTGCAAATTGCAGAGCCTCGGTAACCTCGGTGCCTGCAGCTCCACACAGGTAGTCTACTAAAATGGAAGTGCCCTTCAGAGAATCTTTTTCCAAGCCGGCGAGTTTCAGGGAGTATGAGATGTATTCATCCAGATAACGGTGCACCTTCACCAATCCTCTCTTTTTCGATGAGGACCATTGGTCGGAGTTATCGCAATAGAATTCCCGGATACAGGTAATACCTCCTTTGGGGCCGCTTCCCATAGCCAAGGTCTGGAATCCAGGAGCCATTACCTTCATTCCTATATAGCTTCCCGGATTGTGGCTTGCAGTAAACATGACTGCTGCTGATTGGGGGTTCTGCATACAACTGTAATAAAACTGACAGGTGGAAATCTGCAATGGATTTACGACAATATCCAAACCCATGTCAGCAAATACTTCAATGGCAAGCTCTAGTAATGGTGGAGCTGCCAGTCGTGCGTCTCTTCCAACAACAATAGAAGACACCTGCAGGACTTCGATGAAGTACCGGCCGATGGCCTTGACAAGACGCAGCATCAATGGTGCATGAAGCTCTGCACTTTTTGTTCTGATATCATATGCCTTGAACATGCTCGTGTTCAGCGCTTTTCTTTCAATTTCCGACAACTCTTCATATTTCATGGTCAATATCCTTGAATTACTCTACATTCATATCCAATATAAGCAGATGCATACGAAGTATATGATAGGGATCCTTCACCCCAAGTGCGACGATTCGCTCTTGGGGCAACCCCTTCCGTGTACGTATCTGAATCCACTCTTCTCCTTTGTCAGAAGGAAAGGTGGAATAGGTGTACTGTTTCAAACGCTCATACCAAAGAGCAAAACGCTCATCTTTGGCAACCCTATAAAAACGGGCACATGCATAGAGTGCTTCTACATGAGGCCACCAGAGCTTCAGATCCCAAGTGGACGCCACGAGTCGGGAGAATGCCGAACCATCACACACTCCTTTCGGTTCTCCCCCATCGGTATCCACATAGCGCAGCAAACCTCCCCACTCTTCATCCCATCCTAGTTCGAGCGATGATAATACATAGGGAGAAAGCACCTCATAATACTCGTCACCAAGCGCATCAAGGCAGAACCACATGCATTCAATTGCATGCCCGGGATTGCGATGCCTGGCCAGCAATCCATGTTCCTTGCCAGCTTCCTTGTAGACCACCTCACGAATCTGCATGGTTCGATTCTGTGCAAAAAACTGAAGCACGGAATGGGCTGCTGTTTGGGCATCCTTGTGGACATCAGAGGCTTCGGGCAATCCCAGCGCTCGAAGGACCGTTGCCAGCTCGTAAGCGGTGTTGCAGATAATCATGGGAATCGATTGCGCAGTCGCGCCAGGGGGAAGTGGGTAGGGCTCGGTTCTGATGATACCCCGTGCCATAACCTGCTTCATTTTGTTATAGATGCCGAGAGCTTTCAAACCAATGTCCTTTCGCTTGGCAAGCAGGGCATAACGGGAGAAACCCATGATTACAAAACAGTCGGCATACATGCTTGCATACTTGCTGCCATCGGAGGCGCATGGCTTTGCCTGCCCCGTACGATCAAGCAAAAAAGCACAGACCTCATCCTCACCGCCCAGCAGTGCATGCTCGCTCAGCAGGCTGTAGAGTGCATCGCATCGTTTTCTGTAGCGCATGAGCGTTGCGTCATCAAGGCCTTCAGAACAATGAGGGTGATCCAAAAGGTACGAAAGACACCACAACATCCTTCCTTGGGACCACGTGAACTTGTCATCTGAAACCTTTTGCTTTCCATCATTCGTGAAACACGTAAACACCCCACCGTATGCATCATCAAATGCTGAATCCCAAAATGGAAGAATCTGGGACAATAGATGGTCTTTGAACCATGAGAAATCGATGTCCATAGTAAGTCCTAACCCGGTACCGAAGTCTCCTTCGGTACCGAAATACGGGTCAACCCATTTTGAAACTTGAGGCAATGGATTTCCCTTGCTTATGATTCATCAGGTAGACGATTCCAAATACGACCACCAACAAGATGACCGAGAGTGCACTTGCTTCTCCAAGCTTGCCATCAGCTACGGCTCCATAAATCTGAATGGGAACTGTTCTGGTTCGTGAGCTGTAGAGCAGAATGGTAGTACTCAACTCCTGCAACAACGTTGTGAGGGTGAGAATCGACCCACTAATAATCGCCGGCATTATGAGAGGAACACTAACCCTGCGGAATGTATAGAACCAGTTCGCCCCAGCAATCGTGGAGGCTTCCTCCAGAGAAGGATTCAATTGCGAAAGGCTGGCTGCAACCGAGCGGTATACATATGGAGTGCGACGAACCATGTAAGAGATGACGATGATGGTATAGGTACCCGTCAATTTGATCAGACTATTGCCGCTGAAGGCTGAAAGCAGGGCAACAGAGACAACCGTACCGGGGAGAATGAATGGGGCCATGATCGATAGATCGAGCAAGGCAGCCCCCTTGGGCTTCTTCCTTTCTGTGATGTAGGCGATAAGGCTTCCCAATACCGCGGCCAATACCGTTGCCAGGATAGATAGGTAGAAGGTGTTGAAGAGCTCCTTGTTGGAATATTGGGGAATCCGAAGATAATTTCTGAATGTGAAACCTTCAGGGAAGAGACCTACCCACTTCTCAAAGAAAGACATCACGATGATGGTAATCTGAGGCAAGAGTGAAACCACAAGAATTATGATGCAATACACGATGGCAATAATTCTGATTGCCTTTCCTTCATGCAGCTTGATTTCCGAGTGTGTTGCCGAAATGGTCTCATACTCGTGTCTATTGATCACCCTTTTCTGAAGATACAAAACCAAGGCAGTAATCAACACATTGACAACTGCAATGGAAGCAGCACCATTGAGGTCCCAAAAACCATTGACCCGGAAATAAATCAACGTAGGAAGTACATATTTGTCTCCGCCGATAATCGCAGGGATACCGAAATTTCCGATTGCCCTGACAAAAACCAGCAAAGCACCTGCACCTAGGCTGGGGAGAATCAAGGGAAAAGTGATGGTTCTGAAGATGTGCCATCGACCGGCACCCATCAACATGCCAGCTTCCTCCAACAAAGAATTTGCCGAAGCAAATGCCCCGTATGATAGTTGGAACACAAACGGGTAATACGTCAGCGTCATACAGAGAATCATGCCGAACATACCATAAATTGTCGGTACTTCTATGCCGAGAGGAGCGAATATGAAATTCAGGAAGTGACGAACCACCCCCTGTCTGCCCAAAAGAATCACCCAGGTGAAAGCACCAACGAAGGAAGGCATGATTATCGGGAGAATTCCTAGACTCAGCATCAGATTTTTACCGGGCATTTTCACACGAGCTACAAAATAGCCCATAGGAACACCGATTAAGACACAGAAGAACGTTACTGCGAGGCTTACGATAAACGAATTGAGCAATGCCTTCTGATACATCGCACTTTCAAAGAATTTGGTAAATCCCTGCAAAGAAAAGGATCCCAGAACCAACTTGTTCCCCGAAGGCATGAATGCCCTGAGCATGGTCACCACCATCGGGTACACAAGGAAGATTGCCATAAAGGCAAGAGGAACTGCAAAAACAAGATAGGGAGTCAGATCTTTCTGCAAAAACTTCTTCAAGCTTTTCTCATCACTGCCCTTTATGTTGATTGGAGGTTTGGACTTATTGATATTCATTAGTTTCGAACCTCCGGCAGGAACATGAACGGCAAGCCTTCCTTCACTTTTACGTACACTGAATCACGTTCGAAAACACCTTCCACCATATAGGGCATATCGATCTCCATCGAGGCATCGCTTATACTCGAATCCAGAACCACTTCGTATCTGACGAATTGTCCCAGGTGCTGTATGATCTGTACGGTTCCCCTGATGCCTTCAGGGGTCTTCTCCCTGCAGATTTCCAGTTGTTCGGGACGTGCTCCGAGCAGAACAGAGGCTCCATTTTCCACAATCTTTTTGTTGCTGAATCGAATGTTCTCAGGACGCACTGAAATAGTCGTTTGAGTACCTACAATAGTGGCTTTTCCTTGTCCGGAAAGTTTTGCATTGAAGAAATTCATTTTGCCAATGAAGTTTGATACAAAAGCATTGTTCGGGCGGGTATAGAGTTCATTGGAAGAACCAATCTGCTCCACTACACCTTTGCGCAAGACAGCCAACCGGTCTCCGATAGCCATTGCTTCTTCCTGGTCATGAGTAACAAAAATGGTGGTAATGTTGGTAGCCTTTTGAATTCTTCTTATCTCAGCCCTCATGTAACGACGAAGCTTGGCATCCAAATTGGCGAGCGGTTCATCAAGCAACAGTATATCCGGGTCATACACGAGCGCCCGGGCGATTGCAACACGCTGCTGCTGGCCACCGGAAAGTCCTGTTGGAGAGGGGTTGCGCTTCAACTCCTCGGTCAGGCCGACCAACTCCATCACTTCTGTGACTTTTTTCCGGACAATGTCATCCGCAGTCTTTCGAACACGCAGCCCATAGGCTACGTTTTCGAAAATATTCATATGTGGATACAGAGCAAAGCTCTGGAATACCATGCCAATATTTCTTCTGAAAGGAGGAATAAGGGTCATATCCTTATCTCCATAGAGTATCTGACCGTCTGTTATCGACTCCAATCCCGCAGTTGAGCGTAATAGCGTGGTTTTTCCACACCCGGAGGGACCGAGAAGACAAAAGAGCTCACCGGGTTCAATGGCAAAGGAAACATCCTTCAAAGCATGTACGGGATTCTTGGATTGTTCCCCGAAGATTTTATTCACGTGTTTATATGTCAGGTTCAGACTCATGATTGGTAGGTACTCCTGTAGTTACTTGACTATTCCTGCCTGGGTGGATCCCCAGGCAGGAATGAACATTACATCATATTCGAGAAATCGTTGATCAAGGTTTCCTTGATGTTCTTTGCTTCAAGATCATCGTAGGGGAAGAGCTTTATTTCACTGAGCGCCGGCAGATTCTCAGGTCCGGGCAACTCGGTGGTCACTACTCTTCTGTTACGGGTTGAACGAATGATTTCGTACGCTTCCAAGCTGGTGATGAAGTCCATGAATAATTTTGCAGCCTCGGGATTTGGTCCGTTTGCAATAATTCCGGTAGCGTCAAAGCGTGCACCTGTTCCCTCCGCAGGATAGACATAGGTGACAGGAGAACCCTCGCCAATATATTTACCGATATTGGACTCACCTGTGACGGTGATTGCATACTCACCGCGCGCTACAGACTCCGGACCTGCAGTGGAGCTTGCTGTAAATACTGCGTTCTTTGCGAGTTTTGCCAGGAAATCATTCCCATACAACTTGTAGAGCATGTAGACCTGAGCATAGGCAGAACCCGAGAGAGCCGGATTTGCAAGAATGATTTCACCTTTGAAGCGGGGGTCGACAAGGTCGGCCCAGGACTTTGGATAGTCCGAACTCTTCAACAGATTGGTATTTACCATAATCGCCTGAAGCGGCATGGAGGATCCATAGAATCTCGGCACGTCTGCACTATCGCGAACCGATACATCAATCTTGGCATGATTGATGGATTTATACGGTGCCAGGAAATCATAGGCAAGCTCCATATTTTCCTTTGCAACCATCAAAAGAATATCTCCATCTGGTTTTGGCTGTTCGGAATAGAGCCGATTCACCAATTCCCCGGAGCCAGCCCGGATAATGCTTACATTGATACCCGGTTGCTTTTCGTTGAACTTCTTTACGAGAGCTTCTGCCTCATCCTCGCTGGCTCCACTCCAGATGGTGAGCTTGTCAACCTTTTTCGTTTCACTTGCACCTTGTGCGAACAAGGGATTGAAGAAAAGAATCAGAGTGAAGAAAACAATAAGCGCCTTTTTCATACCATGCCTCCTATGTGTTGGTACGTTCTTGAAACCAAGAAAGTAAATTTTCCATAGTATATGGGCGACATGAAAGAAAACGCAAGTTTTATTTTTCTTTTTTTATCTATTAACGCATATCAACTTTTCTTTTCCGGATATACAATCAGAAATAGCAATTTTAAACAATAATACGCAAAAAACTTCTATCGTCAAACGAAAGATTTCCTGCAATGAGTGGTTTTGTCGCTCTGAAGGTGGAAACCATCAAGGGATCCTGGCGTAATTGCAGTTCCAGCGCTTCTTCAGTCGCTGCGAGGGTTGGATGGAGCTGAGGATACCCATCGCTTGCCAGTACGACTATGGTCGGAGCATCGGGGAGGTTCACAATCTGTACGTGTTGGTAATCAGAGAAAAAACCATCCAACACAGTGTATCTGTAAGATGATGGAAGCACGGAATTCTGAAAAGCTGGTTGCAGTTGCATGAATTCTTCTAGTTTTGCCTGGATCACCTGCGGATTTGCCAAAAGGTATTCAACGGTTTGACCCTGCAACATCGCATGTTCAACCAACAGTGCACGAACATCCTCCATAAGAGTATCGACAGCCTTATGACGCGTCGTTAAAACAGAGCCGACAAGCGCCTGGCAATCGCCGAGCACCCATACCTGCCTATGGAACCTGCTCACAAGAGAAACATATGCCGAGCAACGCTTTGCAGGATTGGAATAGGCCGCCTCCTCTATCCCTTGGCTTTGATACCAAGAGAGTATTGATGCGTTCATTGCATGAAATGCCTGCTCCATAGTCGCTGCAGGGTCCAATGTGGATAGGCAGGAGAGTATACTCTCTTTTGCAATGATCCCACTACTGCGCTGTGTAGAAACCAACTGGAGACGGCTGGTACATCCATCAACAACAGCGGCAAAGTGTGCATTGACGAACACGCCATCCTCGCATAATTCAGCCTTACCTCTTTTGCCGATACACAGTTGCTCTAGAACTTGCATCCCCTACTCCTGTCCACCGTGTTGTATTGCAGCAATTTCCTTAAGGAGAAAGCGGGTGTTATAGTCAAAATCCTCCACCATCTCCAGTGTCAGGTTTGCATGGGTTCCTGCCAACAGTTCAAGCACTTGGCGTGCAGGAAAACCGTATTTATCGAATGTATGGTGGTCATCAGAGAAATGCTTTGCCGCCGTATTGGTGGCATTACTGTGCAAGTGACAGTTAACAACCTTGTCGGTTTCAATTATTCTTTGAATAGCAGGTAGATAAGGAAAATCATAAACAAAGCTTGATATCCATAAATGGCCGACATCCAAACACAGATACACATCCTGAAGGGCAGCAAGCCGCTCCATTTCCCATGGGGTTTGGAAAAGATACCCCACACGAGGATTCAGGTTCTCGACGGCCAGTTTGACTCCATAGGTTCTGGCAACCTGCGCGACATGCTCAAGTTGCTTGAAAGCCTGAACGGCATGGTAGCGATAGATGTCCTGGTTCGGATAGTCAGCGCCGCAAATGGCACCATCGGCATGCACTATGTACCGGGAAAAAGAGGGGTCGTCAAGCAGTTGTTTCCTTGCAGCGTTGGATGACGGCATTGCCCGATCACAGACATATCCCGGATGGAGCACCACAATATCGGCATTGCAGGACCGTGCAGTTTCAAAGCTTTTGCAGATGGCATCATAGCTTTGTGCAATTACTTGCTCATCATGACTTCCAAAATTTGGAAAAATGGGAAGGGCCGGGCAACAAGCATGCACCGATGCGATGCGACCTGCAAGCATGGGACTGACTTCAGATAAGAGTTGCTCGCTCATCTTATAGGATAGTTCATAATGCATCGACGGGAATGCAGTTTTATATGCTGCAATTTCTGATGCAGAAGAAAATCCAACGAGAGACATTACGTGTTTTTGCATAATCAGGCTTCATCCACAACCATTACTTTCACTCCCTGGCTTTCAATGACCGTTCTGATCTCTTCAGAAATGGAATCGGTGATGAGGTAGTGGATGGAATTCCAATCACACACTTTTGCCAGGGAAAGATGCTCCATCTTGGAGCTATCGACCAGGAGACAGACTTTGGAAGCACTTTGGATCATGGTTTGTTTCGTGTCGGCCTCAATGAGGTTCGTACAATAGACACCATGCCTGGAAGAATACCCGGCAGCACCAAGAAAACACCAATCAGCATGGATTTGTCGATAAAACTCCTTGGAGAAATTTCCCATCAACCCCATCGACGGCCTTCGGAGAATGCCGCCAGCCATTAAAAGGTCTACTTTCTCAGCGTGCATCAACTCCTGCATAACCAATAAGGAGCTTGTAGTAACGGTGATGGGCAGATCGGCAATATACTGAGCTATGTGCAGTGTAGTGCTTCCATTGTCGATGATAATGGACTGTCCACTTTTAATGAACGTAGATGCAAGCTTGGCAATCGCCATCTTCTGGTTGGTATATTCATTGATGGTTTGGGAAATGAATCGTGAACTTCCCTGTGTTTCCGCAGGTACTGCTCCCCCATGGGTTCGTACCAGCAATCCTTTCGTCTCCAATTCATCCAAGTCGCTACGGATGGTAACTTTCGAAACATCCAGTGAACGAGCAAGCTCCACCACTTGCACAGACCCATCCCGAGCAAGCACCGAAAGAATCTCTTTTTTCCTAGCTGCAGGATTCATGGTCTCTCCTTGTCGACAAACAGTAACACTTGTATTGTAATAATGCTAGGGAAATTTGTCATCCCTTTTCTTTTTTGCTTTTCAATTTTCCTAAACTTTCCTTTTCCTAGCACTGTATCGGGTGAACAATTGAGTTTCTCCATACCTCCAGCTTCTGCCCAAAGCCCAGTGTATAGGCAGGACTGGTCGAGGCAAGTGTCTGAAACTCAATGGCAGGGGGGTAATAGCCGATAAGGCGACGATAGAAGTCGGAGGCTTTCTGTCCATTGAACAGAATTCGATTCAACATGGCATGTTCGTCAATGAACAGTTTCAAATCGTTGGGTATCACAGTGGTGTATGCAGAGTCGGCCGAGCCTTTTCGCTCAAACTCTGCCAAGACATCCCACAAGGCGATATCATTAGCCAGAAGGAGATTCCACTTCTGCTCATAGGTTTCAATCGGACCTTGGAGTATTTCTGACATAATCGGCCAGAACGCATTGCGTTCATGACCGTAATACTGCTGCTTGAGACTCGATACCACGCTCGGTCCGGTACCAAGAATCAGGATCCTGCTCTGCTGCGAGTGAATGGGAGGGAAGCCTTTCAGCATCCAAGATACTCCTTCACACTCTCTGCACAGGCAACACCATCCATTGCTGCACTGACAATTCCTCCGGCATACCCGGCCCCTTCGCCACAGGGAAAAAGACCTGCATGATCAGGGTGCATCCTGCTTTCAGAATCACGAGGAATCCTCACAGGGCTGCTGGTTCTCGTCTCAGATGCCAGTAACAAGGCATCATTGGTCAAGAATCGAGAAGCCTTCCTGCCGAATGCCTCAAATGCAAGGGCAAGCCGCTTGGATATAAAGGCAGGAAAGAGGGCGTGCAGATCTGCATTCACCAACCCGGGGATATATGATGATTCGCACAAATCCTTCGAACGTACATGCTTGACAAAATCCACCATGCGCTGCGCCGGGGCCTTGATGCTCTGCTGCGCATATGCAAAGCTTCGTCTTTCAAGGGCTTCTTGGAACTCAAGCATACCCAGGGGACCGCTGAACTTGTCGGTGGGGAGATCCTCGGGATGAAGCTCGACCACCATGCCGCTGTTGGCAAACTCACCCTTGCGGTCCGATGCGCTCATTCCGTTGACCACCTGCTGGCCGGCCTCTGTCGCTGCAGGAATGACGAAGCCGCCGGGACACATACAGAAGGAGTAAACACCACGGCCCTCCACCTGATGGACGAACGAGTATTCAGCTGCAGGAAGGTATAACCCCCTGCCCTCTTCCTGTTTGTATTGCATCTGGTCGATAAGGTGCTGTTTATGCTCAAGGCGTACACCCATGGCCATGGCTTTGCTCTCTATGCTGATTCCCTCAGCATGCAAATACCGATACATGTCTCGGGCGCTGTGACCGGTGGCAAGAACAACGGGACCGAAATAGGTTGCACCGTCAGAGGTTTGCACCCCTTCTACCACCGACCCCTTCCTCAACAACGCGACCACCTTGCTTTGGAAGTGAACCTCTCCCCCATGGGAAAGAATGGTAGTCCGTATCGCCTCGATCACCTGGGGCAGCTTGTTGCTGCCGATATGGGGATGGGCGTCGTAAAGAATATCCAAATCGGCTCCGTGCTGACAGAGCTGGCTTAAGATTTTGGAAACATCTCCTCGCTTGGTGGCACGCGTATAGAGCTTGCCGTCGCTGAAGGCACCGGCTCCGCCTTCACCATAACTGTAGTTGCTCTCCTCATTCACCACACCGGTACGCACCAGGGAGGCAAGATCCTTCTTGCGCTGGTGTACATCGGTTCCCCGTTCGAGGAGGATGGGTTTGAGTCCCAGTTCCAACAGTCTGAGCGAGGCAAAGAGACCGGCAGGACCCGCACCGACTACAATTACGCTTTTGCTCTCACCTACGTTGCGGTACGAAACCGCTTCAAAGGGCGCATCATCCTCTGTCGAGGAGAGCCTGACGATCAAGTCGACCACTACGGGACGCCGACGAGCGTCTATGCTGCGTCGAATGATGCGGACACTTGCGATGTCGCGTACCGGAATACCTGCTTTCTTTGCAGCTGCTTGCTTAAGGGAGGAAATATCGGCGGCCTCCTTGGGAGACAGCCTGAGGTTGATATCAATGTGCAT
>WARP01001111.1_pt1 | contig 11745 bp, 1 predicted proteins | sample 4769151 | NCBI WGS metagenome assembly WARP01 (sample SAMN08893023, study PRJNA449175) | gut metagenome | isolation source: rumen sample fed with dry roughage | host: cow | place: India: Nagpur | collected 2016 | reverse complement strand
GCCACACAACCGCTGGGCTCAGCGACAGTGGATGTGACGGAGTCGACGACCTACTATGCGTTGAACGAGCATAACACGACGGGATGTCGCAGCGCGGTGTCCTCCAAGACAATCACAATCAAGTCCGTGCCCTCTGCCCCTGTGCTGGATACCACCTACAGCTATTGTATAGCGGATGGCGCCAGACAGGACGTAACCTTGCAGGCTACATCAGCGAATGTCTGCTACTGGTATGACGCGAACTACACCCTGAAATCGAATTCGAATATAAACCAATGCAGTGTGAACGGCCTTACCTCAAGCACGACCTACTATGTGGCGGCGGAGCTTGACGGCTGTTACAGCGACACGGTGGTCGTTCCGATCACGATCAACGTGAAGCCCGGTGTTCCCACGGTGAGTAACATTTCCTTGTGCGCTGCCGGCGACGTAGAGCTGACGGGCACGCCCGGTGCGAACGGAGACATGGTGCATTGGTACAACGGATCCACCCCGATAGCATCGCCGTACAACGTTACGGGAGATGTGGAGCTGACGGCCAAGACCTACAACACGTCGACGGGTTGCGAGAGTGACGGCCGGAGCGTCATGGTGACGATCCGCGATATGATAGACGCCCCGACTGCTGCGGCATCAGTGTATGCTTGTGGCGGTAACGCAGTGCTGACGGCCACGCCGGCCGCAGGCGCCACTTTGAAGTGGTACGATGGTAGCCATGCCGCGCTCAATAACTTTGATGGCACGGTGAGCGGCATAGCATCGGATACGACCTACTACGTAACCTCATTGCTGAACGGGTGCGAGAGTGCGGAGACGGGGATCACGGTGACGCCGGCGCAGAATCCGTCCGAGGTGACGGCGAGCACGGAGTCGAGTATCTGCCAGGGTTCCGATGCGGTGTTGACGGCAGAACCGTCTAATGGATGTGTGCTGCGCTGGTATGAAGCCCAGACGGGCGGTCAGCCTGCGGGCACAGCAAACAGCTATACGGTAAGCGCCCCGGCGGTAGGTCAGCATACTTACTATGTGGCTCAGGAGAACACGACCACGGGTTGTGTAAGTGCTCGCACGGGCGTGTCGTTCACGGTGAACGCGAATCCATCGGCTCCGGTGTTGTCGCCCGAGACGCATTGCGGCACGTGGCATACGACGCTGACGGCTAATCCGGCGGAAGGCTGCACGGTGCGATGGTACAGCGACGCCAATGCCACACAACCGCTGGGCTCAGTGACTGTGGATGTGACGGAGTCGACGACCTATTATGCATTGAACGAGCATAACACGACGGGATGTCGCAGTGCGGTGTCCTCCAAGACAATCACAATTTATCCGATACCTGCCGTGCCGCAAGTGTCGGGTGAGACCACCCTTTGCGCCGGTAATAGCACAACGCTTACAGCCAGTACGGACAATATTACGGTACAATGCCGTTGGCAGTTGGGCAACACGACCCAGAATGGCGTCAATTATACCACTCCGGTACTAGAGCAATCCGCCACAGTATATGTGACTGCTGTGGGAGAGCACTGCAATAGCACCGAGCTTCCGGTGGAGATTTTGGTGAACCCCAATCCGCAGAACCCGGTGGTTTCATCGGTGACTTCTTGCCAGGGTACACCCGTTACCATCATGGCCTCTTCGGAGGAAACAACCGAATGTCATTGGTATGCAGACGCACAGACTTCAACCATTTTAGCCAATACGGATTCCTATACTCCTGCCTATAACCAAGCTGGAGTGAATACCTATTATGTAAGTATCTATAATACTCAGACCCATTGTGAGTCGGGTAGAACGCCGGTGACCGCAACTTTCTATCCGATTTATTCTGGAATTAATTTTGATATAACTTCTTGCGATTCCTATACTTGGAATAATGAAACCTTTGATCAGAGTGGCAACTATGAACGCACGTTGCACACCATCCATGGATGTGACAGTGTGGTAACGCTGAATCTGACCATTAACCGTAGTAAAACAACCGATATAGACACTACTGTTTGCGATAATTTCGTGTGGAATAACACCAGTTATAACCAGACAGCGCACTTGTCTTACACCTACACTGCTGCGAATGGATGTGACAGTGTAGTGAATGTGAATCTGACCGTACTGAAATCCACTACGGGTACGGATCGCATATACGTGTGCAGCAATGCATATCCGGTGGTGTATCATGGCGTGCAGATTTCCGCTGCCGGCCCTTATTCGGTGACGATTGAAAACGCTGTGGGTTGTGACAGTGTGATCACTCTCACGGTGGTGACGAATCCGCAGCCCACGGTGCCTGCAGTCACTTCTGATCAGCGTTGTGCCGCCGGAGAACTCACCCTCCGAGTGTCGGGTGGTGCCAATGGTACGCAATACAACTGGTATGATAATCCGACGGATGGTAGTCTCTTCCACACGGGTGCCAATTACACCCTTGACACCTCAGCGAGTGTGACCTTCTATGTTTCCTATTATAACCATAACACGGGTTGTGAAAGCCAGCGTGTTCCGGTGACGGCTACGGTGAACCCCAATCCAGAGTTGCCGGTGGTGTCGCAGCCGGTGCGTTGCGGCGAAGGTTCGGTGACCTTTAACGCCACGGTGGATGCCAATGCACAAACCTGCCGTTGGTACCCGACTCGTAATTCTACTACGCTGTTGGCAACGGCTTTATCCTACCAACAGGATGTGAACGCAACGGGCATCGCTTGTTACGTGGAGGCCTACAACCCAACTACCGGTTGTCGAAGCGACCGTAGCGAAGTCTCTGCCGTAGTGCGCGACATTCCCGCTGAGCCCACGCTGAGCCCCATGTCCAATTGCGGTCCGATGGCGTTTGCCATTGCAGCACCAGCAACCGGATATTACACCTGGCACAACTCCGACATCATCACGGATCAGAGCGTTACCCGCACCGACACCCAGTATGTGATGCCGCTGATTTCCGCCACCACATCTGTGATGGTTGGCCATGCTATGGATTATGACGATATCACCTGCGAGAGTGCTACTGCTGAGCAGTCTTTCGTGATCTATCCAGTCTATGAACCGCTCGTTATCCGCGACACCCTTTGCCAGAATGGCACATACATCGGTTATGGTATTGTGGAGACTTTCGATACCCCAGGTTCTTACGCACGCGTAATCAACACCCAGTCCTCTAATGGATGCGATAGTCTTGTGACGCTCGTTTTAGAGGTGAAAGACAAGAAATTCAACAATATCGCCGAAGAAGTATGCGATGAGTTTGTATGGAATAATGTTCCTTACACAACCTCTGGCGTTTACCAGCAGACCTTCACCGCTTCTAATGGTTGCGACAGCGTTGTGACACTCAATTTGATTGTTAATTATGCTACATCCACGCAATTTGAGGTGGAAACTTGCGATTCTTATACTTGGAATAATGAAACGTATAATACTTCTGGTGATTATGTGCAGCATTTCCAGACTATCCATGGTTGTGACAGCACCGTTACGCTTCATCTTACGCTCCATTATGCCACCACGAACTCCTTTGAAGAGGTGGCTTGCGACAGCTATACCTGGAATAACGAAACATACCAGACTTCCGGCGAGTATGTGCAGCATTTCCAGACTGTGTATGGCTGTGACAGTACCGTGACGTTGAATTTGACGGTGAACTATAGCAATAGGGTAGAGTATAGTGATGAAATCTGCGCGGAAGACCATTATGTAGGATACGGTTTCGATACTACTATTGTGACGGATGGCATATATACGTTGGAACATTACAACTACAATGTCAAGAACTGTGATAGCGTGACTGTTCTCACCTTAACGGTACATTCTGTTTATCGCAAATCGATCAACACCACCATTTGTGAGACGGCTACCTACAATTTCAACGGTCGTATTTTGAATGAGGCGGGTACCTATTTGGATACGCTTTCTACGGTTTACGGATGCGATAGTATGTTTACGCTCACACTCTCCATAGCTTCCGAATACCGTGATACCATCCATGCTGACATTTGCCAGTATGAGCGCTATACTCAAAATGGATTTGATGTGGATGCCACGGGATTCTACACCCAGAACCTGCACGCCCTGAATGGATGTGACAGCGTTGTGGTACTGGATCTTACCGTCCATAATCTGGATACCACCTATCTGACCGATGCTGTCTGCCAGAATGGTATGTATGACCGCTACGGATTTACAGACGTTTCTACCCAGACGCCGGGCGTCACGACGTATGAGCGTGTGGTTCCCACCCGTTTAGGTTGCGACAGCACGGTATATCTTACGCTGACGGTAAATCCGACTTATGATCTGTCGTTTATCGACACCATCTGCTTGGGCGAACATTATACCTTGTTTGACTTCGACACCCTTCCCGCTACGGCAGGCACCCATATTGTGGTTCGTACACTGACCACCGATCTGGGTTGTGACAGTATCCGCACATTGACCCTCGTAGTCAATCCTACCTATACGATGGATGAGTACATGGCCATATGCGAAGGAGATACCTTCATTTATCATAACGAGCGTTATACAGCTGCTGGCGATTATCCAGTGCAGTTGCAAACCGTGGCTGGATGCGACAGCCTCGTCACCCTCCACCTGATGGTGAACCCGACATACGCCTTCCGCGATACGATGACCCTTTGCGACAGTGAACTGCCGTATAATTGGCATGGTACGGATTATGAGCAGGCGGGCATCTATTACGACAACCATCAAACGGTGAACGGATGTGACAGCAATTATACCTTGGTTTTGAACGTCAATCCTACCTATCGGATTGAATACTCGGATGTGATTTGTAACTCCGAAACTCCCTATTCCTGGCGTGGCAATACCTTCTCTGTCAGTGGAATCTATTACGACTCCTTGCATACTGTCGTAGGATGTGACAGCGTCTATGTGCTGAATCTGACCGTGAACCCCACGTATTCAGTAGAAGAACACGTTGTGACGTGTGACAATCAGCCCTATGTTTGGGAAGGTCATCCTGCTGTGACGATTCCTGAAATGGCTGGTGATTATGAGCTGGTAGATACCCTTCCCACCATTCACGGTTGCGACAGTGTGTGCACCCTATATCTGACGGTAAACGAAACCTACCACCACCATCTCTATGAGGAAATCTGTTTTGGTGATGTGTACAGTTTCCATGGCACATTATATGATGAAACCGGTGAGTATTCGGTGACGCTGAATTCCAACCATAATTGTGACAGCGTGGTGCCACTTCACTTGACTGTCAATCCTGTTTATACCCTTCCGCTTACGGTGGAGGTGTGTGAAGGAGCGCTTCCGTATGTGTTCAACGACACCGTAATCCTGACGGAGAGCAGTATGCGTACGATACACCTCTATACAGATAAGGGATGCGACAGCATTATCAACCTCAATTTCATCGTGCGCCCGTATGAGCGCCACACGGATGAAGTGACGATTTGCGACGACCAGCTGCCGTACCAATATCAGGATTCTCTCTTCACGCAAGCTGGTGTGTATGATGTGATGCAGTCCTTTGCCGATGGTTGTAATATCATCACCACCCTCACGCTGAATGTGAACCCGACCTTCTTGCATTACGATACAGTATATGCCTGTGAAAACAAACTGCCTTATGTATACGATGCAAACCTTACTCTGCACCAGGCTGGCACCGATACCGCCCATTACAGCTCACTCCATTACTGCGACAGCTTGGTAGTGGTTACCCTCGTGGTGGAACCCAACCCGGTGACCACGGATTTGGTATACGTTTGCCCGACCGCCATGCCGTTCCAATATGGCGACAGCCTGTTCGGTCAGCCCGGCACCTATCGTGTTATCTTCGCTCGCGAGAATCAGTGCGATAGCATGGTGGATCTGACGTTGGAACTTTATCCGACATATTATACAGAATCTTTGGCCGTAACCTGCGACAATGTGCCGTATGTGTGGGAGAATCATCCGAATGTGACCATCCCGACCCTTGCCGGTGACTACATCCTTTGGGATAGTTTGCATACGGTCAATGATTGCGACAGTGTCTTTAAACTGGCCTTAACGATCTATCCGACCTATTATGAAGAGGCTGCAGCTGAAACCTGTGATAATGTGCCATACGTCTGGGAGAACCACCCGAATGTGATCGTTCCGACGGTCGCTGGTGAATATATCCTGTGGGACAGCCTGAAGACGGTCAACGATTGCGATAGCGTCTTCAAGTTGACGTTGACGGTGCACCCGACTTACCTTATCGAGTCTGTTGCCGAGACCTGCGATAACGTGCCTTACGTATGGGAGAACCATCCGAATGTGATCGTCCCGACTACCGCTGGAGAATATATCCTGTGGGACAGCCTGAAGACGGTGAATCATTGCGACAGCATCTATAAGCTGACGCTGACGGTGCATCCTACTTTCTATACAGAGGCTACAGCCGAGACCTGCGACAACGTGCCTTACGTATGGGAAAGCCACCCGAATGTGACCATCCCGACGGCCGCTGGCGAATATATCCTTTGGGATAGCTTGCGGACAGTGAACCAATGCGACAGTGTCTATAAGCTGACGTTGACGGTGCACCCGACCTATTACACGGAGGCTACAGCCGAAACCTGCGATAACGAACCGTATGTATGGGAGAACCACCCGAACGTAACCATCCCGACGGCCGCTGGCGAATATATCCTTTGGGATAGCTTGCGGACGACACAGGATTGCGATAGCGTCTTTAAGTTGACGCTGACCGTACATCCCACTTTCGAGATTACCTTGTACGATACGGTTTGTAGTTATGAATTACCTTATCTCTGGCGCGGCCGCGAGTATGCCGCTACCGGCGTGTACTACGACAGTCTGAAGACGATAAACCACTGCGACAGCGTATATGTGTTGAACCTGATGGTGAACCCGTCCCATGAATACGTTACTCCGGATTATGAAATCTGTGCGGGTGAAACATTCGTTTGGCGCAATTACTCCATCACAGAGGAGGGCCTTTATACCGATACAGTTACGAATGTTCAGACTGGATGTTATGATGTGTACAAAGTACGGGTCATCGTGTATCCGACCTACATGGTACGCGACACGGTGGAGGTGTGCGACAACGAGTTGCCGTACTTCTGGCACGGAAGCAACCGCACGCAGGCCGGCACCTACTACGACAACCACCAGACAGTACACGGTTGCGACAGCAACTACACCTTGTTGCTGATCGTGCACCCGACCTATTATTTCCCGGGAACGGCCGAGACTTGCGACAATGAACCGTATGTATGGGAGAACCACCCGACAGTGACCATCCCGACGACAGCAGGCACGTACATTCTGTGGGACAGCCTGAAGACGGTGAATGAGTGCGACAGTGTCTTTAAGCTGACGCTGACGGTGCACCCGACCTACTACACGGAGGCAACAGCTGAGACTTGTGATAACGAACCGTATGTATGGGAGGGTCACCCGAACGTAACCATCCCGACGGCTGCTGGAGAATATATCCTGTGGGATAGCCTGCGGACGGCCAACTATTGCGACAGCGTCTTTAAGCTGACATTGACGGTACACCAAACCTACCTTATCGAGTCTGTTGCTGAGACCTGCGACAATGAGCCGTACGTATGGGAGAACCACCCGACTGTGACCATTCCGACGTCAGCAGGCACGTACATCTTGTGGGATAGCCTGCGGACTACGAACTATTGCGACAGTGTCTACAAACTGACATTGACGATTCATCCGACCCACTTTATCGAGTCTGTCTTTGAGACCTGCGACAACGCCCCGTATGTATGGAACGGTCACCCGACAGTGACGATTCCGACCGAGGTGGGCACGTACGTTTTGTGGGATAGTCTGAAGACGACGAATGCTTGCGATAGCATCTATAGACTGACGCTGACGATTCACCCGACGTACATGGTACGCGATACGGTGGAGGTGTGCGACAACGAGCTGCCGTACTTCTGGCACGGGAGCAACCGCACGCAGGCCGGCACCTACTACGACAACCACCAGACGGTACACGGTTGCGACAGCAACTACACCTTGTTGCTGATCGTGCACCCGACCTATCTGATTACGGAGTCGGCTACGATATGCAGTGTGGAGGCTCCTTACACATGGCGCGATATGTCGTTGACGACGACGGGTGTTTATTATGATACCCTCAGGACATCAACAGGTTGCGATAGTATCTATAAACTGACGCTGACCGTGAATCCGAACTACACGTATGAGGAAGCCGATACGGTGTGCAGCGGCGATCTGCCGTACTTGTGGCGCAATCGAAACATCAATACACCGGGTGTCCATACGGATACTGTGACGAACATCTATGGATGTAGCGATATCTACTACCTCACCTTGACCGTTAACCAGGTAGCTGTGACCACTATTATGGATACCATCTGCTTCGGTGACGCCTATCATCAGAATGGCTTCGACACTGTGCCGCAAACCTACGGCACCTTGTACGACCAGCACATACTTACCACCACTGCCGGATGCGACAGCATTGTGAATCTCATCCTCACCATCAACCGCACCTACCAGTTTGTCAGCACGGAAACCACTTGCGACAATTCGCCGTTTGTATGGCGTGGACATGAATATTCCACCACGGGTATCTATTATGATAACTTTACAACCGTCAGCGGCTGCGACAGTATCTATGTGCTCAATCTAACGGTCAATCCGACCTATACCGAAGAGGTGGTGGACAGCGTGATTGTATACCAGACTTATTCGGGTTACGGAATGGAAATCACCCCGACAGAGGTGGGCGTGCTGCATTATCCTATCCAGTACTACACCGAAGAAGGTTGCGACAGCATTGTCAATCTCACGCTCTACGTGACCCTCAATGTGGGCGTGGAAGAGTACACGGAGCACAATCGCATCTTCACGCTCTATCCTAACCCGACGCAAGACGTGCTGAATATTCGCGGTGAAGATATGGAACGCATCTTAGTGTACGACGGACGCGGTCGTCTGCTCCGTATGGAAACTCCGGAGAGCGACACTTTCACGCGCATCCAGTTAGGTCAGTATGCTGCCGGTTACTACGTAATCAGAATCCAGTTGACCGACGGCCAGTATGTGAATAAGAAAGTTATGGTTCGACCATAATGATTCGTTAGTAAATATGTTGAAGACAGAGGGACCGATTTTTATCGATCCCTCTTTTTTTTCGAAAATTTTTTCGGAAATCATTCTTGCAAGGCTTGGATTGATAGAGAAGACAGTTTCCTCTTAAGATATTTTTTAGAAAAAGAAAATCGTAACGTCTATTTTTTGTACTTTCGCGCCCTGAAAATAAATATGGTTAATACGCTTAGAATAGGTATAGATATAGGATCCACAACGGTCAAAGTGGTCGTCCTGGATTCCCGCAATGAAAGTCAGTACGTAGAATATCTGCGGCACAATATGAACATCCGGACTACGGTGTTAGAGGCGTTGAAGCCTGTGGCCGACAAGTACCCGGAGGCAATGCTTCAAGTGGCTGTTACTGGTTCTGTGGGTATGGGTTATGCGGAGTGCTGGCATCTGCCCTTTGTGCAGGAGGTGATTGCCGCTGCTACGATGGTGAACCGTCAGTTCCCTCAAACCCGAACCTTCATTGACATAGGTGGTGAGGATAGTAAGATGATCTTTTTTGAAGAGGGGCGAGTCCCGGATATTCGCATGAACGGCAACTGTGCCGGGGGCACGGGCGCTTTCATAGATCAGACTGCCGGGTTGCTCAACGTGGAGCCTTCCGAACTCAATGCGCTTGCTGAACGGGCGAAGACTATCTATCCCATTGCGTCGCGCTGCGGTGTCTTCTCCAAAACGGACATCCAGAACCTTCTTGCGCGGCATGTGAGTAAGGAGGATGTGGCGCTGTCGGTGTTTCACGCTGTGGCGTTGCAGGTCATAGGCACCCTCTCGCGTGGCCTTGATGTGATGCCCCCGGTCTTTTTCTGCGGCGGCCCATTCGCCTTCCTGCCCATGCTGAAGAAAACCTTCCTCCAAAATCTTCACATCTCCGAAGCGGATTGTGTGGAGGTTCCCGATGCCCGCGTGGTGTCAGCATTGGGTACCGCTATGATGGCGGAGACCGAATGTCAAGAGCCGATTCCGATGGCTCGATTCATGCACGATATTGAACATCTCACCATAGATAACGATACCTTGCTTCAGAACCGTTTGGCTCCTTTGTTCCAAAATAGTGAGGATTTTGAGACCTGGAAGCAACAGAAACAGAACTTCTTTGTGCCTCGTGTGGCTTGGGAAGATCTTGAAAGCCCCGATGTGTTTATAGGGGTGGACTCTGGTTCTACGACTACCAAACTGGTGGTGCTCGATGCGCAGGGAAGACTGCTTTATCGGGATTATAGAAACAACAACGGAAACAGCTTCGGAGCCTTTTTACAAGCCCTGCAAGGATTCAAGCAAACTTGCGATGAGCATCACGTTGCCCCTCGTATTCTCAGCAGCGCCGTGACTGGTTATGGCGAGAATCTCCTCAAGACGGCCTTTGGCCTGCACGATGGAGTGGTGGAGACTATGGCTCATTATTTAGGAGCCAAAAGTGTTTCGCCGGAAGTATCCTTTATCCTCGACATCGGCGGTCAGGATATGAAAGCTATTTTTGTGGAAAATCAGGCTATCCGTCGTTTGGAAATCAATGAGGCCTGCTCATCGGGATGTGGCTCTTTTATTGAGACATTTGCCAAGATGCTCGGCTATTCCGTGGCTGAATTTGCCCGCATTGCCTGCGAGGCGAAACATCCCTACGATTTGGGCACCCGTTGCACGGTCTTCATGAACTCTAAGGTGAAACAGGCGATGCGAGAGGGCACTACTTCCGTGGATATATCCGCCGGATTTGCCTATTCGGTTATTAAAAATTGTCTTTTCAAGGTTTTGAAACTAAGAAAGATAGAAGAACTTGGTGACCATATTGTGGTGCAGGGCGGCACATTCAAGAACTTGGCGGTCGTACGCGCATTAGAGTTGCTGACGGGTCGCGATGTGCGCTTTTCCGATATTCCCGAGCTGATGGGTGCGTACGGATGCGCACTGTTCGCCAAGGAACAGCCTGTCACGAATCCGCTGACACTCGAGGATCTTCTTTCGGTGCAACAGTTTGAAACGGAGCAGCAAACCTGTCCCGGTTGTCCGAACAACTGCACCGTCATTCAATACAAGTTCTCCAATAATCGGACTTTTTACTCTGGCAATAATTGCGAAAAGGTGTTCGCCAACGAGTCGGAGGGGAAGCAGAAAGGGTTGAACCAGCATCACGAGCGACTCAAACTGCTGTATATGCGCAAGGTCTTGACTCCGGGTGAGTCTAAACTCACCATCGGCATCCCCCGTTCATTGGGCATGTTTGAGTTATACCCCTTCTGGCACGCCATGTTTACCGCTTGCGGTTTCCGAGTGGTGCTCTCAGGCAAGTCCACCAACCGGCTTTACGAGCAAGGCATCCATACGGTGATGTCGGAGAACATCTGTTTCCCGGCCAAGCTGATGCACGGCCATGTGTTCGATCTGGCTCAAAAGGGGGTGGATCGTATTTTCTATCCTTTTGTCGTGATGGAGCAGAAGGCGGATAGTCATGTCCGCAACAGCTATAACTGTCCCATTGTGGCAGGCTATTCTGATGTGATGAAGAATGCCATCGACACGGTGGAGCGTTTCGGCATTCCATTCGATGCTCCCGCGGTGTCGCTCGACAATGAAGAGTTTTTGCGCGAAGGCTGTCGCGAATATTTGGTCACGCTGGGTGTGGGC
>WARP01004710.1_pt1 | contig 11832 bp, 9 predicted proteins | sample 4769151 | NCBI WGS metagenome assembly WARP01 (sample SAMN08893023, study PRJNA449175) | gut metagenome | isolation source: rumen sample fed with dry roughage | host: cow | place: India: Nagpur | collected 2016 | reverse complement strand
CACCGGGCCGCGGATTGCAGGGTGAGAATTTATTGCTGTCATTAGTTGCCTCCTGCGATGCGCTTGATACCGACTACCTTGTGAATTCCGAGGCCACGGGCATCACCGCTAGTATAGGAACTACCGTTCCCGTAGAATAGGCCATGGAACTTGTCTACAAGGTTACCGTCCGAATTGTATGATATGCCAATGTTTACTCGCTGCTGGTCGCTGGTTGACTTGGATGCATCCATGTCTGCGATAAACACGGTCGACGTGGATGTATCCGTTATGTTGAACTCATAATTGCGCCTCCAGGAGTTGACTTCTCGGTTCCAGCACTCTACGCGTATACGTTCGAAATTTGTGACCGGTTCGTTCATTAGCAGGACAGTATTTGCCGGATTGTTCGCCACGGTGCTGTGACTGTACAGCACGGTCTCGTCCACTCCCAGAGCCTGCTTCAGGTAGGCCAACTGCTGCTGGGAGAAGCTCTCCGGGCCGGCCAGGGGCATCCCGATGAGCTGTGCCCCGACTGACAGAAGTTCATTTGAATCTGGCATATAAATCCCTCCTTACGAATTGGACACGGTGTACCGTATGGTAATGTTGAACGTCAACGGCGTAGAACTTGTATCGACGCACCGGCAAGATAATGTTCCATTGGTTGCACCGAGCACGCCGACACTGCCCTGCCTGCCGGAGGCAAGCCTCCAGCTAATCGGTAGGAAATTGTTCCCTGCAGAACCATATAACACGAAGGAGTTCGACGGGTCAATCCAGATACGGTTTACCCCGTCTGTACCCTTCTTTTCGTCTATCGTCATGTTGATGGTAGTTTCCGACGTCCCCACGGTACCCGTAAACGTGTAGGTCTTCATGAACATCGGGTCGTTCTTGAACGTTCCGCATCTTACCGCATCGGTTTCACTTATAGGGAATCCGACGTTGGTCACGCGCATCGTGTTGCCGTCCGGGTTGTCTACGACGATGCCGGGGCCTGCCACGATGTCGACCGGGGCTTCCACGGAAATCGTGGTGCCGGTGATGTCGATGCCCGTGCCGGCCGAGTACGTCGTGTCCGTCGCGGAAATCGTGTTGCTAGAAATCGTGATGTTGGAGCCCGCCGTGAGCGTGTCCTGCTTGCCGGAAATCGCGCTCGCCACTGCCACTCCGGACTGCGCGTTCGAGGACGTGCCGTCGTAGGTCTGGTCCACGGTCGGCATGGTAATCGAGGCCACGCCGGAGGAGACCACGGAGACACCGTCGACCTCCACGTCCGTCACCGGGACGGAGGGCAGCTCCGCCTTCGTCGCGTAGGTGGTCGCGATGTCGTTGCCCGCCGCGTCCTTCTCGGCGCGGTCAGCGTAAATCGGGTTCGAGTTGATGGTATTTGCAAAAGTAGTAGGCATAGATTCTCCTTAGGCCATCGTGCCGCCCCAAGAGGCCGGTATGGCCGCGAGCTCCTGTGAACCGGTTGGCGTATTGCTCCCGCATGCGTAGAAGCAGTCATCATGAGATACCGGCGGTATGGATTGAGTAGACATCTGCGTATATAGGGCCAGCGCTCCGCCTGCTACATTGCGCGTGCTCGAGAACATATATTGCACGTTCGTGGCGTTCCCTGTGGCCAGCGACCCTATGGAAGACAGGGAAGTGCACTGTGCGAAAGCTTGCGAGAAATTTGCCACGTTTCCCGTATCCCACGCCGGAGTGGCCTGTATGCCGCTCCCATAGAAAATCGACTGCATGTCGGTCACGCTTGCCGTGTTGAAAACCGGCACGGATGCCAGCGAGCTGCATTGGTTGAACATGCTGGCCATTATAGTCAGGCTGCTCCCGAAGTTATAGGCCGGGACAGTAGTCAGCGATGTACATTCGGCGAACATCCCGGTGGTTTCGTTTATGCTGCTAGCGTCGAATGAAGGTGCGGTCACGAGGCTCGAACAGCCCTTGAACATCATCGTCGCATAGGTAGGATAGAAATCCGTTAAGCTTACAGTCTCCAGGGACAAACAGTTGAGGAACAGGTACCGTGTGCACCCGGTAAATCCCCTGAGCGAGCAGCTCGTCATGTTGGAGCATCCCCAGAAGGCCCGCTCGATTCCCTTCTTGTCGCTCGATGACGTCGAGGTGGTTACATCCTGGAGCCCATGCAGCACGACCGTGCGCAGCCTCGTATTCCCCTCGAAAAGTCCTCCGCCAATATAGTCGCTTACCGATAGTACTCCAGTGAGGTCTCCGTCGACTACATGGACGTAGTATGACCCGGTAGTAAACATATCCTTGAACTCTTGCGTCCAGTACCTATTGTCCTTGTAGTAGTCCCAGACGTTCGGACTGCTGGAAACCTGCGTCCATGTCGCCCCGGTCTTCCACCCGCTCACCTGCGTCGGGTCGTACGAGGGGTCCTCGAACCTGAAGCGTACGGTTTTCGAAGGCAAAACATCGGTACGCTTCACGAGCGCGTACCCGTTAAGCGTAAGAGCTGCACCGTTGTATGTAATCCATGTATCCGACATATTCTACCTACAAAGTAATGGTGCCGATAACCGGTATGGACGGCTTGTTCAGTATTTCGGCGACTCCGGAAACCGCGTTCCAGTCGCTGTTCACCTGTGCCGCCGGGATGGTGGGCTTGTTCTGGATATAGCTCGGGTCCGTGTTGTCGGTCTCGTTCCAGTTGGCCTGAACCTGCGCGGCGCCCGCCGCCGCGATGGTCACGTCGTTGGTATTTTCCGTGATGGTGATGTTGGCACCGGCCACCAGGGGCTTCGTCGTCGGAAGCGTCGGGATGGTGGGCTTGTTCTGTATGTACTGCACGGACGAGGTGTTCGTCTCGTTCCAGTTCGCCTGAAGCTGCGGCGATGCCGTGGCGGAAATTGTCACGTCGTTCGTGTTCTCGGTGATGCTGATGTTCGAGCCTGCCACCAGGGGCTTCGTCGCGGGAACCACGGGTATGCTCGGCTTGTTCTGGATGTAGGCCAGCGACGAGGAGTCGCTCTCGTCCCAGTCCGACTGCACGGGGGCCGCGGGAATCGTGGGCTTGTTGGCGATGTAGGCGTCCGAGGAAGTGTCCGTCACGTTCCAGTCCGACTGCACGTTCACCTCCGCGCCCGCGGCGATGCCCGAGAGCTTTGTCGCGTCCGCGTTCGTGAAGTTGTTGTCCGTGTGGACGTAGCTCGCGTCCTGCACGAGGTTGGCCGGCTTGTTGGCGATGTACGAGGGCTTCAGCTGGTTAGTCTCTGACCAGTCGCCCTGTATGTCCGCATAGCTGCAGCTCCACACGTTCTGGTCTAGCTTGACGGTCTCCTCGGTCGACCCGATGAGGGTCCCGAAGAGCACCATGGCCGGGTTCGTGTTGTACGAGGTCATCGGCATGACGGCGGTGAGCGCGTTTGTCGAGCCCGTCACGAAGACTGCGCGACCGTCGGCGACCGCCGCGGCGATTTCCTGGTATGTCGTGGTCCCGTAATGCGCGAGGAACGCGGAATCCGTGCCCGTGCCGAGAGCGACGAGCTCGCCGTCCAGGTTCACGGAAATCGTGGTGCCGTCCACCTTGGCGGAAACGACGTCCGAGACGATGGAGATGCCGTCCCCGGCGCTCAGCGCGGCAGGAATCGACGGCTTGTTGGAAAGGTCGTTGTAGGAGCCGGTCGTGGCCACAGTCGCCAGTGAACCAGGCTGCACGGCGGTGGCGCCGGCCGCCGCCCCGCTCCTGATGGTGTTCAGGTCGGAAATAGTGTCCTGCTTCGTAGCCAGGCCGGCAGTAAGCTCGGCATCCGTGGCATACACGCTCAGGTCCGGCTTGTTCTTGATGTAGTCCACGGCGGAGGAGTCGGTCTGCGCCCAGTCGGCCTGCTCCTGCGAGAAGGTCCCGGTCACGCTGATGACGTCGTCGGTTATGTCGATGCCGGTGCCTGCCGTGAGCTTGCCCTGGACCTCGTCCGGGTCCACCGCGATGATGTTCCCGTCGATTTCGATGCCCGCCCCGGCCTCGTAGTATTCCCAGCTCGTGCTCGTCCCGGTCACCTCGAAGATGCCGCAGTCGGCAACGGAAACGGTCATTCCCGTGGCCATGCCGCCCATGCCCACCGAGAGCATGGCGCCGTCGTCGGCGTTGACGATTCCGGAGAGATGGAGCGTGCCCGTGTGGGCGTAGGAAAGGTCGAAGTCCAGGCATGCCCTGTTCAGCGTGGTGTAGAGCACGAGGTTCGTGGTGTCGCCGGTCTCCTCCAGAGGAGAGTAGTCGACCTCGACGGTGATGTCGTAGTGCCAGGTTCCCTGCGAGAGCCTGATATGTCCCTCGGCGTCCACGTAGGCGCCTTCTCCCTGCCTGGAAAGAGTGTCGAACACGAACGGGCCGGACTGTGTGAGGTCGTCCGCGTCGCACCGGAGCACGGACAGGTCGCTGCCCGGTTCGCCGCCGCCTTCTCCTCCGGTAGTGGCGGAAACGTTCAGGCGGGACCACTGCGGCACCCCGTTCCTGTCGTAGCAGTAGACGTCGTAGAGCTGGGAATTGTCGGCCAGGAGTACGGCCATGCCGAGCGCGTTGAGCGCGACCCTCGCGGGGTTCCTGTCGCCATTGAAGTTCTTCCAGGTGATGTAAGGCGTGGTTGTGCCGTGACGGAATACGACAATCTCCCCGCCGACCAGCGGCTTGCCGTCCTTGTCCTCTACTTGAAGTGCCGGTGAAATCAGGTATCCGAGAGCCATGCGCCCCTCCTTTACGGTAAGAAATTAGGGAAAGGACATAGTTTCGGTATAAACTGAAATAGGACTTACCTGGAGGGGAGCGATGACCAGGAAAAGGCGCGATATTTACCGGGGCCGCATGGACCCCGCATTCGACATCGAGCGCGACGTTGATTTGGAGCACCTGCGGAGCCTCCTGGGCCCGCGCGAGCTCGACGGGCTGGAATACGACTACCTGGGCCTGTACCTGCGGAACATCGGCAGGATAATGCTAAACAGCGCGCAGTTCAGGGGGTACGGGGACGACGTCAAGGAGGACATGCTCGGCGAGGGCATCATCGACATGCTCAAGGCCCGCCGGAAGTTCAACGGCGAGGCTTACCCGCAGAGGTGCGCACCGTTCAACTACATGTACCGGGTCGGGTACCACTCATTCCAGCACGTTCTCGGGAACTATTATCAAATGCAGAACAGGATGACCCCGGCGAGCCATGTCGGCTCCGGGACCTGCCTGATGGATTCCTCCGAGGAGTTCTCCGACGACATCATAGAGAAGGCCGTGAACGACTGGGAGGAAATCGAGCTGAACCTCCGCGGCACTACGCCCGAGAGACCTCAATCGTCACGCGGCACCCGGTCACGGTCGGGTCGTTCGAGTCGAGGCGCCCGGTAATCGGGAGCCACCTGTACCCGCTCGACCAGTTGTTCGTGTTGCCGTAGGATTCCGTCATCTCGTCGCGGAACGCGTAGTCGTTGTGCAGCGCCGGCATGCCGGTGAACGTCACGTAGTCTACCTTCCACCACGTCTTCACGACGCAGTTCACGTCCGTCCCGACGTGGAACAGGTGCATGTTCGGCACGAGCTGCGCGGAGTATGCGAGTATGATGTCCTTGTTGTTCTTGATGTAGAACAGTATCTTTCCCTGAGTGGGGGCCTCGTAGGAGCCCGAGTGCGTCTCCTCGACCTGCGCGTCCATCGACACGCTGACCTTCTCCGGCATGAACGTCCCGGTGTTTCCCGCGTAGACATAGGTGTGGTGCGAGTCGTCGGAATCCAGGTACGTCCGGTCGAAAACTATCGGGTCCGCGGCGGCGCCGTAGTTGTCCACCCATACCGCGTTCACGAGCGCGTCGGCGGAGCCACCGGAAATCGTGATGCTCGAGTTGAGCGTGCAGTTCCTCACGGTCTCCACCACGGGGCTCCCGAGGTGCGCCATGGGCGCGTCCAGGAAGCTCCCCTCCATCACCAGGGAAGCGCCGAGCAGGGAGGTCTCCATGGCGACCCGCACGTCCTTGAACAGGACGCTCGTGAGCACGGACATGATGCCGGTGCCCGCGATGCTGCCGCGCCGGAGCTGGATGCTGTCGACCGTGGGGGAGCCCAGGACGGTGAGCCAGCAGTCGATGAGGTTGAGCGCCGGGGTCTGCCCGGAAATCGTTATCGTGGCCGACGCGTTGTGCAGCTCGGCGCTGCCCTGGAGCGTCACGGTTCCGCCGAAGTTCTCGGCTACCGCCCCGTCAAGGAGCGACGCCTGGTGCACCGTCTGTTCGCCCAGGTCGCCGTAGTCGGCCTGGCCGAGCTTGTTCTTCAAAAGGACATACGTGTCGGCGTCCTTGCAGTTTGCGAGCTTGACCGTGCAGATGGATAGGGAAAGGTCGCTCCAGTCGTAGGCATCGTCGAACCATTCCGTGTGCAGGTCCATGCCCGACATGGTGATGGCTCCCGTAATCTTCTTTCCGCTCTCGACGGTGCAGTTCACGAGCTGGAGGCTCGAGTGCCCGTTGGTCTCGAACTTGACTACCTTGCCGGTGATTACGCGCGGGTAGGAACTGGAGTCGATAACCCAGCCGACGCGGGCATTGCCCGCGCAGTTGCCTCCGAGCCATGATATGCGTATCCAGTCGGCGGTGAGCGTGGCCGTCCCGGTCTGCACCGTGGAATCGAACAGGCCGGTCGTGGCCTTGTGCAGCTCGTGGCACTGGATTGCGGTGCCGGTCGTGCCGGTCTTCGCCATGAACACTACGGCGTTGGAGCACCAGATGTCGCCCTGGATTCCGAACGTGTTCGAGCCGTCGAACAGGTAGTAGGCTACCTGGTTGTCCAGGTCGGGGAACCACGCGTCGCACCCGACGCGGTCGCAGTAGTCGGCGCAGTTCGAGAGCTGCGAGGTGTAGCTGAAGTCCACGGAGTTCCTGTCGGCCTGGCCGAAGATTCCGAAGTGCCGGACGTCGAAAATCTTGCCTGCCGGCGCAAGAAGCCAGCGGCCCAATCCGGACACGCCGTTCGGCCTGATGATGCTGCCGCCGTCGTCGGAGTCGTTCGAGGCCGGGTCCCACGCGTAGAGTACGGGCTCCTTGTCGCCGGCGGCGTAGTAGCCGTAGAGCCAGAGGAGCTTCTTGCCGCCCACGGAAGGTACCAGGGAGACGTTGGCCGCGCGGAGGTCGGCCATGGTGGCCACGCCCTGCGCGGTATCGCCGGAAATTTCCACGGCGCCCACCGGATCGAGCGAGTCGCTGGTGTACTCCAGGCTCCACCTGGCCGGGTCGTAGTCCTCGCCCTGCCACTGCATCATGTCGCCGGTGCCGATGTACTTGTAGAAGTACGCGGTGACGTCGGCATCGTCATCCAGGAACACCTGGTGCTCGGTACGGCCCAGGATGTCCGTGAAGGACGGGTTCCTGAGCGGGGTCTCGTCGTTGTCGTAGATGATTACGTTGTCGGTGGTCCCCTTGCGGCAGAAACGAATCTTGCCGTGCAGGAGGTTACCGTCGTTGTCGAGGTATGATACCCATGAGTCGAACTGTCGCATGGTTTCTCCTTACTGTGCGCCCGAGGAAGATGACTGTGTGTAGGTGGAGCTTGATGCTTCAGGGTTTACGGGAGAACCGTATTCTATCGGGTGCTTCCATCCCTGCACTCCCCACAGCTCGGCTATTGCATGGTAGAGCCGAGGATTTTCCAGGAACACATTGTCCGGAAGCCCGTCAAGCCCGTAGTTCACCGCGTTCATGACTGCCGTCTGGTTGACCCTGCGTTCCTGCGGAGGTATCTTGGAGTTCGCCGTGAGAGACCTTGTCCTCATCAGCAGCTTGTTCCAAAGTGCCCTTTCGCGCTTCTCGTCGAAGTCCCCCATGTTCCCTATAATTCCTTCGCGGGCGAGTACGTTGAACACCTCGTTAGCAGCGAAGTCCCTGCCAGTCTCGAACCTGGCGTTGTTGCGCGGGTTCAATGAACGTTCGAGGTACTTGTCCTTCTCATTCTTTATGGCGGCTCGTACGGCCTGGTTGCGGTCTACAGGCTTCACTACGTGCATGTCATCCAGGAAGGTCACGCCCGGCTCCGTGTACCCGGTGGGGGTTAGCGAGTTCTTGTAGTAGAACTCGGCGGAGTTGGGGCGTCCAAGGCTCGGTACAGTATAGTCGGTTCCGTCAAAGTTGATGCCGTATCCCTTGACTCGGTCCGCGTACACGAACCTTCCGTCGGGCAACTGCACTATATCCTTTGCACCGGCCTCGTTTGCGAGCCTGTAGGCGTCCGCCGTGGCCTGGTCTGCATCGCGCATGGCGATACCCTCGGCACCCTTCAGGTAAGTTCCCAGCGAGTACTTCTGCTCCGCCGGCACGTTGATGAGGACTGCAGGGCCTCCTTCGGGAACCACTAGCTGGCTCCCGTCGACATATACAGGGTCCGATATGTTCACGCCACCGTCTGCATCGCGGGAGAAACTGCGTTCCTCTCCCTTCATGCGGGCCTCCTGCCTTGCGGCGGCCTGGTTGTATGCCTTGCGCTCGGCATCGGAATTTGCAAGCCTCTTAGCCTCCTCGGTGAGGATTCGATAGTTTTCCGCGTTGACCAGGTCGTCTACGCTTGCCTCGGAACCGACAGGCGGGATGTCATGGTCGCCCTTCAATGCGACGTTCTCTCGATACCTTGCAAGTTCTGCCTTGCGGTCGAGCATGGCCTGTCGTCTTGCAATCTGGTCATCGGTCTTCGAGCCGATGTTTTCCATTATATCCATCGCATCCCTGAATACGCTCTTTCCTCCCTCCTTTCCGAGGTTCTGTTCGAGAGCGTTCTTGCCCATCATGGCCCCGCCCTTCAGTGCACCCTTGGCACCGGCGATGCCTCCTGCCTGGAGCATCATCTTTTCCCAGTCGAGCTCGCTGCGCGCATTCAATCCAGATGTAGGTGTGCCGAGCGTGTTCGGGTTGTATAGCAGATAATGGTCGAGGGCCTGTGTGCCAAACGGTACGGCCATGTTCTCGCCCACGAAAAGGGCTCCGGTGCCGACCATCCTTCCGGCAGCGGGAAGACGTGCAAAAACCTTGCCTCCCTTGCCGACGAGTCCAACACCCGGAACGAAGTTCAGTCCGAGCTCGGCCATGTCTCCGGTAACATCCTGCCATGTCACCTCGCGTCCTGCAAGCTGCGCTTCCTTCACACGTGGGGCTGCAAATCCCTTCAATGCGGAAATCAACCACGGGAGGTATTCCACCTTGCCGTTCGCGTCATAGCCTTCCACCGCCATCTGTCGCGAGAAACCTGAACCGAGTGTTTCCAGGTCCCTGCGCATATCGTCCGCTCCAGGATATCCCAGTATGGACGCGGCAATCTCCATGTCTCCTGCGCTGCGGTTCCCCCAGTATCCGGTGTTGTCCGGGTTGGTGAAGGCTGCACGGTCCTTGTCGGTGTACTCGCCAGCATCGGAGCCCTGCACGCCGAAGGCCTTCATGAAGTCATCCAGGCCCTTCATCTCCCGTCCGTACACGTCCATCTTCTTGCCACCGTTGAACAGGAACAGTCCGGCGTTGCGAAGCTCGCCGATTTCCCTTACGAGTTCCTTGGATGCATCTGTACGGTCCTCTGGTGCCTGTTCCGCAAAATGCGAAAGGCCGAGCATGCCGGCAAGTTCGTCGGCGTTCTCCGCGACCCAGCTGGCGAGCGCGGCGTCCTCAAGCCCCTCGGAGTTGAGATACAGTTCGGCGGCACGGTCGGCCAGAGGGTGGTCGGACTCGGCCAGCTTGTAGAGTGCTTCCTGGAACTTCTTCATCTTACTTTCCTTCCCTGATGAGTTGCTGTATCAGTTCGTCGCTGATGGGCCACTTGTATTTCTTCTTGTAGTTTTGCAGCTTTCTGGAGCCCAACTTGCGAAGCTTGATTTCATTCTTCATCTTGCCGTTTTCTTCGAATACTTCACGACGGGCTATATCTTCCAGTTCCTTCTCATTATACTTGCGCGGAGGTGTTCCGCCCTTCTGGGTAGTCCACTTCGTTGCCATGTTGTCGAGTTCGGAAATATCCGCGAGAATAGCCTTCTTTTCTTCGGGCTTCAGTGAAGACTCTTCGACCATCCTGCGGTACTGTGCTAGTTCCCTCTTGGCGTTCCTGCGTGTTTCGTCGATGTCGGTCTTGTACTCACCGAGAGTATTTTCTGGATTCAGTTTCTGTTTCAAGTCACCGAGCTTCTTGTCCATGTCGGCAAGTTCTCGCGAGTACTTCACGTCAGGGTCGTCGAGACCGACTTCCTCGACTGACTTGGGTGACTCGAAGCTCATGCCGAACAACTCCGCCACCTTGGCGCCGAGCTCATCCTGTTCGCGCAGGGAACGGTTGTATGCGGCTTCCGCCTGCTTGAACGCGGTCTTGGTGCTCCTTACGAGTTCATGGTTCTTCGTGCCCTTGGCGGCTTCGAAATCATTCTTGGCCTTGAGCATGGCCCAGTAGTTCTGTTCAGTGTTGGCGCCGGCGCTCTTCCAAGAGTTCAGTATGTTTGCCTGGTTCGTCGCCCTGTCACTTGCCTCGCGAATCCTGCGGGTATCCTCCGCGTTCCTGCGCGACTGCATGGTGTTAGTGTACGTTGACGGGTCGGCGTCGTACTGGAACTTGTAGCGGCCCATCGCCTCTTCCTCGTCGTAGTCCTTGATTTGCTTCTCCAGGGACGCGATTTCGACCTGCAGCTGCTCGATGCGGGAAATCCTCTTGTCGAACTCGCCGTCCTTGCCGACAATGCCGGGAATGCCCCCTGCGGCCTTCGGCCAGGGGTCGGTTCCGTACTCCACGTCCTTGCGCATCTTGTCGCCGAGCGCCTTGCCGTAGACGGCATAGGAGCCGACGTTCTCGAGTATGTTGTCCATGTACGGGTTCATTAGAGCCTCCCGGTGTTGATGGACGGGTTGTAGCCTGCCACGAACAGGTCGAAGTTCGGGGTGCTGCCGCCTGCCATGAGACGCGCGAGCTCGTCCTTCTTCTCCTGGAGCTGCTTCATCAGCTCGTCCTTCTTGGAAAGGATGTCCTTGCGTTCCTGCCACTTGTAGGCCTCGGCGCCGCCCTTGACGAGGTTGGTGACCCCTTCCATCAGCTGCTGGTTCTTCTTGTCAGTGCGCTCGTCGCGGTACTTCGCGGCGTTCACGTAGGAGTCGAGGAAGCTCATGTTCGGTGCTGTGTAGACTGGCATCTTCCCCTCCTTAAATCATCAGGCCCATGTTGGCCAGGTTGAGGTTGCCGGAGCTGCGGCTCTGCTTCTGCGCGATTTCGTCCTGGACGCGTTCCTTCTGCGTGTTCAGGTAGTCGCCGGCCAGGTTGCCCTGCAGGTTCAGCTTCGTGTCCGTCGCGGCCTTGAGCTGGTTGAGCCTCTGCTGCATCTTGTCGATGTTGCCGGCCCATTCAGTGTAGGACTGGCTCCGGTCGGTGTTGTACTGGTTCAGTGCCGTGTTGTAGAGCTCGTTCTCCTTCTGGGCGACACCCGTGGCTATCGCGTTGGCGGCACCGGTTCCCCGGCCCACTCCGGCGCCTGCGGCGCTGTGCTGTATCTGCTTCGTCGTGTCGCCGATAATCTTGTCGTAGTACGGGTTCATGAAGTCGTCCACGGACTTGCCGTAGTCGAACTCGTCGAAATCCCCGACGAACTGTTCCGGGTCGTAGGAGCCGATGGCGTCACGGTATGCCTGAACGTCCTCCTGGGTTCCCAGGAAGTTGTCCGGGTTATCGTAGTAGTCGCGCATCAGCTGCTCGACCTCGTCCTGCGTGAGGTTGAACTGTTCCTTCGCCTGGTCGAGAATCGCCTGTTTCTTCTTCTCGTCCTGTTCCTGCTCGTAAGCTCCGAACAGCCCGGCGATGCCGCCGAGGACACCGCCAGCGAGGGCTCCGTACGGCCCGAG
>WARP01001092.1_pt1 | contig 11866 bp, 13 predicted proteins | sample 4769151 | NCBI WGS metagenome assembly WARP01 (sample SAMN08893023, study PRJNA449175) | gut metagenome | isolation source: rumen sample fed with dry roughage | host: cow | place: India: Nagpur | collected 2016 | reverse complement strand
AAACGCCATAAGCTGTGTACCTGTTCCAGGCTTTGGCTCATTACGCCATCGAGCACCCACCCCTGTTCCATGCAATGCTCAAAAATTTCCATCGCCTTGTCCATAATTGGCTCAAATGGCGCTTCAAATTCAAGCAGTACATAGAATGGACATTCCGTTTCAAACGGACGTTGTACATGACCATGATCCAGCACTTTTTGCATCGCAAGTTCACCAAAGAACTCAAATGCAGTTAAATCAATTTTCGCCTGGAATGCATGAAGAACTGGCATCACTGCTTCAAAGTCAGGTACACCCAGTACCATCACTTGCAGGTCTTGCGGTTGACGTTCCAGCTTGATTTCAGCTTCAGTTACTAAACCTAAAGTACCTTCACCACCAATAAACAAATGCTGTAATGCATAACCGGTCGCGTTCTTGATCATGCCCTTATTCAGACGCAGGATATCACCCTTACCGGTCACAACGGTCAGACCCAGCACCCAGTTACGGGTCATGCCGTATTTGATCACTTTAATACCACCGGCATTGGTGCCGATGTTACCGCCAATTTGTGATGAACCTGAAGACGCGAAATCCACCGGATAATACATGCCCTGTTCTTCGGCATAGTTTTGTAACTGTTCAGTCACCACACCCGCTTGTACACGCACCATACGGTCTGCCGGGAAGAATTCCAGAATCTGGTTCATCTTGTCCATGCTAACCACAATTTCACCGTTGGCTGCTACTGCACCGGCCGATAAACCGGTACGGCCGCCCGATGGTGTGATGGCAATATTGTGTTCATTGGCAAATTTAACAATCGCCTGCACCTGTTCCGTACTTGATGGAAAAACAATGACTGATGGGTTTGGATCGAAATGCTTGGTGTAGTCTTTGCCCCAGGCATCGAGACTAGCAGCATCAGTTTTAATGCGGTTTTCACCCACAATGGCTGTCAATTGGGTTAATAACTCAGGTGTTAAAGCGACTGGAGCATTCATCGTTTGCAGACCTAGCAAGAAATATACAAGTGGTGGATGGTCTATAGAGCATTCTTTGCAAAGAGATTTACAAAAAAATAATGTCTTAGACTGGGTGTGAGCATAAAATCAACAGTATAACTGTGATCGATTTCACTACTCGACATTATAAGACATTTTTTACTAAAACCCGGTGAAAATAAGCATTTTGACAATCTAGGCTTAAAAATTACAGTTTTAGTTAGACCAAAATCTGTAGTTCCTGACATATGTATGGCAAAAATACCTATAGTCTCGGTCATAAAGGAAATGTATATAGACCCTTCTCGTATGTTATCATATCGCGACTAAATTTGGCCTTTGTAGCGGAGCCGTAATGAGCCAACATCTTTCACTGCCTAAAGATAAAATTCGTTTCTTGTTGTTAGAAGGCGTTCATCAAAACGCAATCGACACTTTAAATGCTGCTGGATACACCAACATCGACTATCGTAAAACTGCGCTTGAGGGTGAAGCGTTGAAAGAAGCGATCAAAGATGCCCACTTCATTGGTATTCGTTCACGTACTCAACTGACTGAAGAAGTATTTGAAGCAGCCAACAAGCTGATTGCTGTTGGCTGCTTTTGTATCGGTACCAATCAGGTAAATCTTGATGCTGCGATGGTTCGTGGTATTCCAGTATTTAACGCACCATATTCAAATACCCGTTCAGTGGCTGAACTGGTACTTGCTGAAGCAATTTTATTGCTTCGTGGCGTACCTGCTAAATCTGCTTCTACTCACCGTGGTGGCTGGAACAAATCTGCAGTCGGTTCGTTTGAAACTCGTGGTAAAACTTTAGGTATCGTCGGTTACGGTTCAATCGGTTCTCAACTTTCAGTACTTGCTGAAAGCATGGGTATGAATGTCATTTATTATGATGTTGTAACCAAACTTCCTATGGGTAATGCACGCCAAGTCGGTAGCATGGGCGAGTTGCTTGCAAATGCTGACGTGGTATCTCTACACGTTCCGGACGTTCCATCTACACGTAACTTCTTTGGCAAAGACCAGTTTGCACAAATGAAAGAAGGTTCAATCTTCATCAATGCTGCACGTGGTACATGTGTGATCATTGAAGATCTTGCTGATGCAATCAAATCTGGTCACATTGCAGGTGCTGCAGTTGACGTATTCCCTAAAGAACCTAAAGCCAACGGTGAAGAATTTGTTTCTCCTCTTCGTGGCCTGGACAACGTGATTTTGACTCCTCACGTAGGTGGTTCAACCATGGAAGCGCAAGCCAACATCGGTCTTGAAGTGGCAGAGAAATTTGTTGCTTACTCAGATAAAGGTATGACGCTTTCTGCTGTGAACTTCCCAGAAATCGCATTGCCATTGACTGAAGGTAAACACCGTTTACTGCACATTCACAAAAACATTCCTGGCGTGCTGTCTAAAATCAACAACCTGTTTGCTGAACACGGCATCAACATCTCTGGTCAGTCATTGATGACTAAAGGTGATGTCGGTTATCTGGTGATGGACGTTGATGCAACTGCGTCTAAAGAAGCACTCGATACACTTCACGAAGTTGAAGGCACAATCCGCGTTCGCGTATTGTTCTAATTTAAAATTAAAAAAAAACCACAGCATTCATGCTGTGGTTTTTTGTTTTTATAATTTTAGCTTTTTGCTCCTCTCCCGCTATTCAAGAAATCGCAACACATTTAGTTATGCCGAATTTTAAAATAGCGCCTCATGTGCAAGCATCGCTGCTCTTGCTGATTACCCTGATCCACTTGCGAAGAACAAAATTGCAGACAAATTAAAAAATGGATCATTTAAATTCAAATCGATAAAACCATCCTGCATCCACCAATGATTTTAAATTCAAAGTTATGAATTTAAAATTTCCCACAGTAAAAACTCAAAAAATCAGCATGAACCGCTATACTGTGCGCACCTGAAACATGGTCGATTCGACGGACCATCCAACTGCGTGTCTCATGCCAAATTCTCAACTTCTTGCCGTAGTGTTCATGGTTCTGTCCATGATCTCTTATCAAATCAGTGCATCATTTGCCAAACAGTTGTTCCTGGTGCTTGATCCATTAACCGTGACGATTTTAAGGCTGTATTTTGCTGCGATCATTATTGGGGTCATGTTCCGTTCATGGAAAATTTTGTCGCGGCTGTCTTTTTTAAAATGGCGCGATTTACTGTGTTATAGCGCAGCACTTGGATTCATGAATATCCTGTTCTATATGTCTTTGGGGAAACTGCCTCAAGGGATTGCCGTTGGACTTGAATTCATCGGTCCGCTCGGTCTGGCACTGCTGTCAATTAAGCAGCGCAGTGACTATATCTGGGTAGGAATGGCCATTTTAGGCATTGCCTTGATGGTACCATGGGGGCAGACACAGAGTGCGAATTTTTCGATTTTCGCTGCAGCTTGTGCTCTCGGTGCCGGGCTATGCTGGGCATTTTATATTTATTTTGGTCAAAAGGTGGTGCATCAGAATATTGGCATGCACGCTTTAACCATTGCTATCAGTTTGTCTGCTCTCAGCCTGTTACCAATTGGCTTATACAACAATGCTGCTGCATTGGTGGAAACCCAGTACTGGGGCAAAGCCCTGGCAATCGCAATACTGGCCACCGCCATTCCTTATGCGCTTGATCTACAAGCGTTGAAGCATTTAAGCAAACTGAGTTATGGCACCTTATCCAGCCTTTCTCCTGCTCTGGCTGCACTCACGGGACTGCTTTTGCTTGGAGAAAAAATAGGATGGCTACAGTGGATTGCCCTGCTGTGTGTCATGCTGGCATCGGTTGGCGTGACATTTAGAGCCAGTAAAACACCAAATCCTCAAAGCTCATAATCAGAAAACCTGGTAAAAAAGACGGCTACATGCCATCTTTTTGTTTATATCGCTTTAAGTCAGACTGTCTTTATCTGCCTTTTTATACTTTTTATATTCAGCTAAGTATTTCTTGGCTAGGCTTATCTTTTGCTGGTCTTCCAGAATTTTACCCGCCTGCTGGAAAAAACCATGCTCTTCCTCTTTTAAATGATGATGTACTTTTTCAGAAAGTTTCTTGGCTATCGCCAACCAACCATGATTGCTAAAATCGGTTTCGGTCAATTGCTCAAGTAATTCATCAATTTCATGGTGTTCCGCCAGGGCATGCCGGGTAATACTCAGGCCAGAATCGGTCATCATTAAAGGAATATATAAATAACGATCCTCCGCAACTGCATGAGCAAACAGTTCATTTTTAAGCAGTTCAAACAGCTCACGACGTTCTTCACTATTCCCCGAGGTCTGGATTAATTTTTCAGAAAGTTCTCTCTGGATTTCATGGCTTGCACGTAAAGCTTCGAAAATATTCATCTACACCACCCTTTTATTTGCTACAGCCGCTACACATTCAAAAGACTGCTTATCATTATTTTGAAGACATTCTGCTCATGATCTTAAAAGCGAATGAGGCACATGTGGGTGACGAGATGAAGCAATTTGTATAAAAAATTTTAATATCGGGAATAATTTACGGAAAAAAGGTCTGATATCCCAAACGAACGATCAGGATGCTGACCAAAATTAAAAACAGAATACGGATAAAACCGCTGCCGTATTTCAAGGCAGCCCGCACACCGACTATTGAACCGACTACATTAGCGGCAGCCATCATCAGCCCCAAGCCAAACAGGACATGACCCGTAGGGGCGAAAAAGCTCAGTGCCGCCAGATTGGTGGTTAAATTGGCCACCTTGGACAAGGCCGAAGCATGCAAAAAGTCCGCTTGCAGATAGCGGATAAAAAAGAAGATAAAGAAACTGCCGGTGCCCGGACCAAAAATGCCGTCATAAAAACCGATCGCGAGGCTGCCTACAGCAGCCAGCAGCAAGATTTTCGGTGTCAGTTCCTGCCGTACATGTACTTGCCCAAACTGCTTTTTCATAAAGGTATAGATGGCAATCACAATCAGCATCACCAGCACAAAAGGACGCAGCACTTCTTTGGGAATCATGCTGACACAGGCCGCCCCGGCAAAGGAGCTGACAAAAGCACAGCTGGCTATAACCGCCAGCAGCTTCCAGCGCAGCTTGACCTGACGCACAAATGAATAGGCCGCCGATGCAGTACCGCAAATCGAGGACAGTTTGTTGGTGCCAAACACCGTCGCTGGCGACAGTTGCGGCATGGCATTCATAATGGCCGGAATTTGAATCAACCCGCCACCTCCTACTGCTGCATCAATCGCACCGGCAAAAAATGCAAAAAACAGAAGGCTTAAGACAATTTCAATTTCCATACATTTATTTCAACAATTATTCGAGATTTAACACGCGTTTCGGAACCAGACGCTTACGGTCGGTAATTTCAGCCAGGCCCAGACATTTTTCGCCATCAAACACCAGCACCTGCGCTTCCGCGGCATGTTCAATATTGCTTTCCATGCCACGGCTAAAATATTCTGCACGTCCTTCAGGCGCCTGAACTTTAGGAAAATGATCGACTGGTGCATAGGCAGGCAGCAACAAAGCCTCTCGCTGCTGTTCAGTCAGACTCTCCAGATATTCGATCGTATATTCAGGAATCAGGTCAAAATGACCGGTTTTAATCCGGTGCAGATAAGTCAGATGACCATATGTACCCAAGGCTTGGGCAATATCTTCGCCCAATACACGAATGTAGGTGCCTTTAGAACAGGTCACATCAAGGGTAATACTATTTTCAGTAAAAGAAAGTAATTCGATGGCATAAATATGAATCGGACGGGCTTCCCGTTCAATTTCTATCCCTTTACGCGCCAATTCATACAGCGGTCGGCCTTCTTTTTTCAGCGCCGAATACATGGGTGGCACTTGCTGAATATCGCCAACAAATTTTTCCAGAACCTGCTTTATTTTGTCTTCCGTCAATGCAGGCAAAGCCTGTTCCAGCAGCACCTCACCTTCGACATCACCAGTGGTGGTGCTGTGCCCCAAGTGAATCGTGGTCTGGTAACGCTTGGTCGAATCGAGTAAATAATGGGAAAATTTGGTGGCCTCACCCAAACAGATGGGCAGTAAGCCTGAAGCCAGTGGATCCAGCGCGCCGGTATGTCCGGCCTTTTCTGCCCGATAGAGCCAGCGCACTTTTTGCAAGGCTGCATTTGAACTGATACCTAGAGGCTTATTCAGTAAAAATACGCCGCTGATATGACGGCGCTGAATTTTAGGTGAAGTCTTTTTCATAGTGAAAATCAATCAAGTTCAAACGGCTGCTATGTTAGCAACCGCTTGTCATTTTTTACAACTTTTCTACGTTTTATTCAGTTTTTTATGGCAAATTGAGTTCAATTTTAGAACCTTAAAAAAACAGAAAAAGAAGGTTGCATAGGAAATGCATAAACATCATAAATTATGGATTATTTTGGTGGTAATTTTGGTATGTCTAGGCGTGCTGTTATTTTGGCTCGCCCCGTCCCAGTCCACCGCAGAACAAACTGATGCCGTTCAAAACCTTAATGCACCACCTCCTACCTTAACCTCATCAATGCCTGCCCCCACTGACCAAAGCCGGGCTTTCATCAGTCCTAGCCAGCAAGACACCGAAGTGAACTGTCAGTTAAGCCTGGACAATGCCAATCGCTTGATTGTGAATGAACAGACCCGCAACTGTTTTGAATATTTCATTACCCAGTATGGCGAAAAAGATCTCAAGCAAATCAAACATGATTTCAAAGCCTATATCCAGCAAAACTATAAAGAACCCGCTTTAGGACAAATTATTGATTTGTGGAGCCGCTATATCAATTACCGGGAAAAACTGGGCGAGTTGCAGCCCCCAAATATCGATAAGGAAGATCCTAAATATTATCAAAGCATTTTTGCCCATATGAAAAATCTGCGTAAACAGCTTTTCTCTGACTACGAAATTGAAGGCTTATTTGGTACTGAAGATACCTATCATGAATACACGCTCAATCGCATGACCGTTCTGGCAGACAAGAGCTTAACCGAAGCACAAAAAGCACAAAAATTAAAAGATCTTTTCAACCAGTTACCTGAAGACTGGAAAGAAAATCTCGAACAGCTCAATAAACTGGAAGACCTGCGTAAACTCACCGCGGATATTAAAGCGCGTGGCGGTTCAGCCGAAGATATTCATCAGATGCGCATGAATCTGGTGGGTCCTGGGGCGACGCAACGTCTAGAAGCCCTAGATAAGCAACGCAATGACTGGAAAGACAAGGTCAATCAGTATCTGGCTGAAAGGGACAGTATCATGAAAAGCGGCATGAGTGACGAGGCCAATCAGCAAGCCGTACAAAAATTACGGACTCAGCACTTTAACAAGCCCCAAGAACAACTACGAGTCGGGACTTTTGAAACCATCCATGATCAGGGAGGAAAATTACCATATACCGAATAATCTTAATGTCGTCTGATAAGGAGATCAGATGGATCAACTTATGGATGTACTGATATGAATAAAAACAAAAGTATTAAAAGGAAAAGTTGATGAAAACTTTAAAAAGTAAAAAAGCGCTAACGCTTGCTGTAATGATGACCCTCACTTGCGGTCTTACAGCTGAAACACAGGCAGCAAAAGGAATTTTGCAGATTCAAGAAACGGTCAAATCCGACTATGCCAAGACCCGGTACCCCATTGTCATGACCCATGGCTGGTTGGGCTGGTCACGCATCGGCGATGACAGTTTCAATATTGATTACTGGTATCAGATTTTGCCTGATATGGCGCGCAATGGTTCTACTGTTTTTGCCGCACAGCTCTCCCCTGCCAATACCACCGAGTTCCGTGGTGAACAGCTGATTGCTCAAGTCGAAGAAGTGCTCGCAATTACGGGAAAGGATAAAGTGAACCTGATTGGTCACAGTCATGGCGGCCCAACCGTACAGTATGTCGCAGCCGTAGAACCGCAATATGTGGCATCAGTCACGGGCGTGGGCGGAACCTATCGCGGTTCTAAAGTCGCCGATGATATTCAGAGCAATAGCATTAGCCGCACTGCCTTCAATATTCTGGGACAATACATCATTGGGCCACTGATGACCTGGGCTCAAGCCAATCCGGACATTCCCGTGAACTTTGATGCTTCAATGAAGTCTCTGACTGAAGTGGAATCTACAAACTTTAATAAACGTTTCCCAACCTCTGCTTTGGCTTCAGACTGTAACAAGAGCGGTGCCAAAGTCGATAAGGACATTTATTACTATTCCTGGGGCGGTACAGCTCAAACCACCAACCTGCTGGACATTGATAGCATCTTGATGCAGCTTGGTCCGCTGTCTTATGGCAACAAAGACAATGATGGTATGGTCGCTCGCTGTAGTTCACATATTGGTCTGGTCATTCGTGATAATTACAATCTCAATCATACTGATCTGGCGAATATGATGTTTGGTTTAAAAGGAATGTTCGCCCCTGATCCAGTTACCCTGTTCAGACAACATGCCAACCGTTTAAAGTTACAAGGTTTATAATAACCAGCACATCCGGGATATTTTCCCTGATGTGCGCCTGGTTTAAAAATATTTTGTTACATCTATATATTTCACTGATCGAGAACTTATCGTTATTTCATTCTGCCTTATTCAATAATCAATATGACAATCTAAATTGTCTAAAAATAAAAGCATCAAGAAAATATAAAAAATGAGGATTTTTTATGAAATACGGACTATTACTCGCTGGTTTACTCACCAGCACACTATTGGGTACTGTTCAGGCATCCAATACCTCACAAGTGACAGCTAAAGCGGTCTCAACTTATGCAAAAACCAAATATCCGATTGTTTTTAGTCACGGTATGGCAGGTTTCATTACCGTAGGTACAGACCAGTTTGGTCTTGATTACTGGTACCAAATTTTGCCCGACTTGGCACGAAATGGTGCCAATGTCTGGGCCACGCGTGTATCGCCATTTAACTCGTCTGAAATTCGTGGCGAACAACTGGTACAACAAGTCGAAGAGATTCTGGCATTAACCGGGGCAGAGAAAGTCAATCTGATTGGTCATTCACATGGCGGTCCAACTATTCGCTATGTGGGCGGCGCAATGCCAGACAAAGTTGCCTCCATGACAGGTGTAGGTGCTCCAAATACAGGCTCGCCTGTGGCAGACCTCATTTTATCTGCTGAAGGTACAGCTATAGAAGGTCCACTGGTAGGTATCATCAATTTTGTTTCCAAAGCAATTACCTGGGCACAAGGGCTTGACCCGAAGAGTTTTCCGCATGATTCACTTGCAGGAGGAACAAGTTTAACCCGTGCAGGCGCTGCACAATTTAATGCCAAGTTCCCTATCGGTCTGCCCACCACACCCTGTGGGGAAGGTAAACTTCTTGACAACGGCATATACAACTACTCCTTTACAGGTACCAGCACTGTGACCAATGTACTTGATCCGGATTCAGCCTTAGAAGTAACCAGCTGGCTAATTGATAGCGGTAAAGAAAATGATGGCCTGGTGTCACGTTGCAGTGCCAAGTTTGGTAAAACCATCCGCGATAACTATAATTGGAACCATTTAGATGAAGTCAATCAAGTATTTGGTCTGAAATCTTTATTTGCACCGGATCCGGTAGATGTTTACCGCCAGCATGCCAACCGTTTAAAACAGCAAGGCTTATAACCACTCAAATTTCAGACATAAAAAATGCGCCAACAGGCGCATTTTTTTACTCGTATAAAACTTAAAATTAAGCTTTAGTTTTACGAGCTGGTAATTTTTCACGAATACGTGCAGCTTTACCAGACAATTCACGTAGGTAGTAAAGTTTAGCACGACGAACGTCACCACGACGTTTCACTTCAATACCAGCAACGATTGGTGAGTGAGTTTGGAATACACGCTCAACACCAACACCGCTAGAAATTTTACGTACTGTGAACGCAGAGTTCAAGCCACGGTTTTTCTTAGCAATTACAACGCCTTCGAACGCTTGTAGACGTTCACGGTCGCCTTCTTTTACTTTTACTTGGACAACTACTGTGTCACCTGGTGCAAAAGCTGGGATGTCTTGTTTAAGCTGAGCATTTTCAACAGCTTGTACTAAAGGATGCTTACCGCTCATGGGGTATCTCCAATAATGTGGGTCAGAAGAGGTCTGATATCCACTGGGACTAGAGGCTAAAGCGCATAGGCCCGATTGACTTTCCCTTCATGCTTGACCGCTTCAATGCATAAAGAGCCTATTAAATACTTCAAGCGACATGCTTGTCGTATGTTTGCGTAAACTGAGCTTATTTACTCTGTTCTTGCGAATCTTTGAGCCATTTTTTTTGCTGCTTGGTCAACTCTACCTTTTCAACCAGCTCAGGCCGGCGTTCCAAGGTGCGTTGATAGCGCTGCAAAAACCGCCATTTTTCAATATTTGCATGATGCCCGGATTTAAGTACTTCAGGCACATCCAAACCTTCAAAATGGTCTGGCTTAGTATATTGTGGGCAATCTAAAAGACCATCCACAAATGAATCTTGCACGTGAGATTGTTCATCTGACATAGCACCCGGAAGTCTCCGGATAATACTGTCCAATAAAACCATCGCAGGCAGTTCACCGCCCGACAAGACGTAATCTCCAATTGACCATTCCTGATCAACATAATGCTGGATCAAACGTTCATCAACGCCTTCATAACGTCCACACAACACAATCAATCCGTCATATTCGACAAATTGCTGTACTGCAGGTTCGTTTAAGGTTTTTCCTTGTGGCGACATATACACTACGGGAACCTGAACACATCCTGCTTGCCTTGCAAGCTCTTTGGCATGGCTGATTGCTTTTGACAGAGGTTCTGCCATCATCACCATACCTGGACCACCACCAAATGGACGTTCATCCACTCTTTTGTAGTTGCCCTCAGCATAATCGCGAGGATTAATACAAGTGACTTGTACTATTTCACGTTTTGCCGCACGCCCGCTAATACCGTAGGCTGTAATCGCTTCAAACATTTCAGGAAAAAGCGTAATGACTGCAAAAAACATCGCAGACTCCTCTACTTTCCTGCTGCGTTCATCCTTAAAGGATTAATAATCTACGCCCCAATTCACGTAGATACGACCAGCTTCAAGATCAACTCGCTGTACCACATCTTTATGCCACGGAATCATACGCTCTTCAGCATCAATGCTATCTGGTGTTGCGTGAACCACCATCACATCATTGGCACCTGTCTCAAACATTTCATGGATTTTACCGAGATTGACTTCCTGTTCAGCATCATCCAAACCTAACACCGTTAAGCCTTTCAAATCTGTCCAGTAATACTCATCCATACCTGCTTGTGGAAGCTGAGATTTTGAAATCCAGACATTGGAGCCAACCAGTTCGTCTGCGCCAGTGCGATCACTCACACCTTTTAGCGACACAACCAGGCCTTTGCCATGTGGTTTCCAACGTTTTACATCGACTGTTTGCCAACCCGCCTTGGTCTCAATGTACCAGGGCAGATAGTCAAAGATGTTGCTCATGGGTTCTGTATTGGAATAGACCCAGAGCCACCCATTTAATCCATATGCTGAACGTAACTGTCCAATCTGAATACGATCTTCGGGAACATTCTGTGTTGGTGTCATGGGCAACTACCTAATTTATAAAAAATTATGCAGCAACTGCAGCTTTCTTAGCTTGAGCAGCTAAAGAAGCAACACGTTCAGAAGGTTGAGCACCTTGTGCTACCCAGTGAGCAAAACGGTCAGCATCTAAACGAAGTTTTTCTGCTTTACCTTGAGCTGTAGGGTTGAAGAAACCGATACGTTCGATGAAACGACCGTCACGTGCATTACGGCTATCAGTCACAATGATTTGATAGAACGGACGTTTTTTAGCACCACCGCGTGCAAGACGAATAACAACCATGATAGAACCTTATAGTTTTTACGGATTATCCCTG
>WARP01002680.1_pt2 | contig 11869 bp, 9 predicted proteins | sample 4769151 | NCBI WGS metagenome assembly WARP01 (sample SAMN08893023, study PRJNA449175) | gut metagenome | isolation source: rumen sample fed with dry roughage | host: cow | place: India: Nagpur | collected 2016 | reverse complement strand
TCCGAATCAGAAATAGACATCCTGCTTCCTCTACCCCACCGTGAACTGAGTATACCAGTAAATCGAGACATGAGGGTGGTACAAAAAGAAATTAGGTAGGCCCTTGACGCTCTTCACGTATAAGGGCACATTGCAGCAAGGCTTTCCTATCCTTTCAGAATAGATGATTTAATTCGTTTGTGTAAAGTTGAGTTCTCCCGATGCCGAACATAGAAACCTCTCCGTAGTCCATACCATCCATCAATCCACCAACACCCTTCTCATGAAGGCAGCTGAATCGGAAGCCAGCTTGTCTAGATCAGGATTCTCAATAACCTCGCGCCACACAGAAATATCCTGCCCAACCTGACCTCCAAAAGTTACGAATGGCTCTTGGATTATCTGACCGTCGAAGCTGATCGCATCCAAAGCCTCTCGTATCTCCTTCCATGGCATCCGCCCCATACCCACAGGTTTTCTATTCGTCTCGCCGCAATGAAGTCCCTTCATGTACTTGCCAGCCTGGATTATCGCCTCGTAAAAGGAATCTTCTTCAATATTCATATGGAACGTATCCAACAACAAACCAAGGTTGGGACTATCGATGGCACTGACGAACGGCAAAGCCTCGGCAACGGTATTGAAGACAAACTGCTCGAAGCGGTTGAGAATCTCCATATTGACAATTACATTGCTGTCTTCTGCCACTCTAGCCAGCTCTTTCATGCTCTTAAAGCTCTGATCGACGTACTGCTGCTTGCTTTCGCCCACTTCCAATTTCTTAGGCCATGCACAGTACGTGGAGCCCTGGATTACTCCCCCTCCCATCCTTCCAACTGCCTGAATGAGAGACGTCATGTATTTCAGCCCATTCTGGCGAATTTGCTCATCAGGAGAGGAAACATCGTACTCGGCGCTGCAACCCAGTCCATAGGAGAGCTGGACGCCTTCACCCTTGGCAGCCTTGGCCAGTTCCAGTCTCTTGGATTCGGTCCAATCGGCCAAGATTCCACTATGCACCTCGAGGATATCGTAGCCGAGCTTCTTCACCTTGGGGACGAACGGAAAGAAATCCGCAACCCATTCATGCGTCCAGAACGCATAGTAGATACCAATCTTTCTCACACAGAACTCCCTTCTATTCTCTTCCTATTCACAACAACCACGCTGGGCATTGAAGGAAAACCCGTACACATACGTGGACAGGGTCCCTCATTATCATTTGAAAGCTCTCCTACCATCTGCCGACCATGATCCTACCAGGAACAGTAGCCTCCATCGATGAGAATATCACTACCGCTTACATAGTCACTGACTTCACCAGCAAGATAGACAACCGCTCCCTGCAGATCCTCAACCAAGGCCATCCGTCCCATGGGAATCCTCTCAAGCCATTTGGGAAGCATGCTCTTGCCCTCAGGAGAGTCAAGAAGATCGGCAACCAACGCCGTCTTGGTATATCCGGGACTGATACTATTCACACAAATGTTCAATGGAGCCCACTCGGCAGCCAAGCTGCGAGTGAGATGCAACACTCCCGCTTTCGAAGCATTGTACGCACATTGATTCTGAGGAGTGTTGGATATATGAGCAGACATACTTGCTGTATTGATGATCTTGCCATACCCCTGCTCCTTCATCTGTACACCTTCGGCCTGGGCACAGAGGAAAATGGCATCGAGGTTGAGGGAGAGCACCTTACGCCAATCTTTGAAATCCATCGTCAAGGCATCTCTCCACAATCCCACCCCGGCATTATTCACCCCAATCGTGAGACCACCCCACTTTTCTACAACGGTGCGAACCATCTTTTGTACATCATCTCGGATGGTAACATCAGTACGAATTGCAATCGCCTCTCCCCCACCGGCGATCAACGCATGGGCCGTCTCTTCAGCCAACGCCAGATTGATATCGACCACCGCTACCTTGGCTCCTGCTTGGACCAAGGCCTCACAGTACGCTTTGCCGATACCCTGAGCACCACCGGTTACCAAGGCGGTCCTCCCCTCCAAACTAAAACGTTCCATTATCCCCTTCATACACTGCTCCTTAGATTCCACCAGACAATTTGATATTCACTCCTGTAATGTATGACGAGTCATCACTCATCAAATACATCACCGTCGGAGGAATCTCCTCGATCAAACCGTACCGCCGTAGCGGCACTGCACCAATCATCTGTTTTACAACAACCGAGCGGTCGCTGTCGTAGTACTGTGACCCGACAGATGCCTGTAAATCCACCTGTCGGTCCCACATGAAACCGGGACCCATGAAACCCGGCGAGATTGAATTGACCCGGATGCCAAAGGGAGCCAAATCTTTCGCCGCAGTCTGCGTCAGGCCAATCATTGCAAACTTTGACGCTCCGTACGCCGCCATATTCACCGGCCCATCGACCCCAGCCATACTAGCAGTATTTACAATGACACCGCCACCTTGCTCCACCATGTGGGCGCTTACCACTCTGAGGACATGGAAGGCCCCAATAAGATTCACCTCAATAACCCGATGAAAATCCTCAACCGGGTAGCGGTGAAGCATCTCAAACTCACCTTGGATTCCCGCATTATTGAAAAGCAAATCAATGCTTCCAAACTCCTCGACAATTTCGGTAACAGTTTTCTCCACACTTTCATAGGACGTTACATCGCACCCAAAGCCCATGACCTTCGTTCCAAAGGACTGCAACTGAGCAACCGCCCCATCCAGACCTTTGATGTCGACAAGAGCAATCTTCGCCCCTTCTGAAGCAAAACTCTTCGCCGTTGCAAGCCCTATGTCCCCAGCTCCCCCGGTGACAAGGATTGTCTTTCCTTCAAATCGTTTCATCACAACTCCTTTCCCTATTAGGGCACCATCATCACCTTAAGGACATGCTCACTGCCTTTGTCCAAAATCTCCACGGCCTTCTCAAATTCCTCAAGTTTAAGACGATGAGAGATAAGCCTGCCTACATCAATGCTCCTACTCTCCAGCAAGCGGATTGCCTGGATTGAGTTCCTCACGGACGTATAGCTGGAAAGGAAGGTCAAACCCTTTTCAAAAATTGTGAATGCCGGAAGGCGGAGTATTGCATCCTTTTGGGGAACCCCGAAGAGGAGGACAACCCCTCCCTTTCGGACGAACTTGATGCTCTCCTCCATCAAGAATGTCGATCCCGATGCATCGATCACCACATCGTAATAATCAGTTGGGATGGCTTCCAACGAACTCTCAATCCGACTCGCCCCAAGACCGCGTACCACCTCAAGCCGAGCAAGGTTGCGATCAACCTGGGTGATAGTTGCTGCTCCCTGAATTCTTACCATCTGGCAGAGAAGCATTCCAATAGGCCCTGCACCCAGAATAAGAACATTGTCAGCGAGTTTGATATGGGTTCGCTCAATCCCATGGAGAACGCAGGAAAGAGGCTCAACAAACGCACCCTCTTCCAACGAAATACTTCCGATGGAAAATACGGCTTTCTCAGGTGCTACGGCATATTCAGCCATCCCACCTGGAAGAGTCACCCCGACTCCATTCCAATGTTCGCAGAAGTTCTGGCGATTGTTCAAACAGGCATTACAATTATCACAACTTATGTTCGGCTCAACCACGACATGGTCACCAACTTGGAATCTGCTGACTTTGCTCCCCACCCGTTCGACAATGCCTGAGAACTCATGACCTGGAATAATTGGATATGAGCCCAGATACTCCCCTTTGAAGATATGCACATCCGTTCCACATACCCCACAACAGTTCACTTTGATAAGCAGTTCATCATCCTTGATCTTTGGTATGGGAATATCCTTCACCACCACTGAAAACGGTTTTTCAATAACCAGTGCTCGCATAGTGACCTCACCTATTTTGTAGTTTGAATAATTGTTCTAACGCCGGGTACAAACACCTATAGTGCTCAAGGTAAACCTTGTAGGAAGCAACCATCTCTTCATCAGGTATCAGTATGGTATCCTGCATTACCACGTGGGCTATAGCTTCCTCGATGGTTTTGTAGAGCCCCACTCCTACGGCAGCAGCAAAGGCTGCGCCGAGAGCAGTTGCTTGGGTCGGCCAACGATGCATATGCACCGAATGACCAAGGACATTGGTTATAATGGCAGGCAGCAATGTCCCACGCATCGCTCCCCCCAACAAGGTAAACTTCTTCACTGGTAAACCAAGTTCCTCATAGATTGACACACACTCACCCAGTGCAAAAGCAACTCCTTCATATGTGGCTCGCAAAAGGGTGGCAGCATCGGTTGATGGGCTCAAGCCGATGTACGCTCCACGAGCGTAGGGATTCCAATGCGGAGTTCGCTCCCCCATGAGATAAGGAAGAAAGAGTACATTTGAGCTCCCCGGCCTCACCTCTGCTGCTTGGTGTTCGAGCTCTTCTCGCGACTGACCTTGGCTCAACAATCCCAGTGCCCAGTCGGTGGCAATGCCTGCACTCTGGACCGTTCCGCACACATTCACACATTCTCCCTCTAGATCGAAGAAATGTTGCATCCTCATCCGCCCATCCGGTACAGGCTCCTTTGACAACATGGAAACCCAAGCACTGGATCCGATAGCTGCATAGGCTTCACTATAGGTGGTGACAAGCGCCCCTCGAGTGGCGCAGGCAGCATCACCTCCCCCGTAGGAAACTGGGATGCCTTGTTGTAGCCCAAACAGGCGTGCTGCTTCAACTGAGAGCACTCCTGCAATAGTTGTTGATGCATGTACCTCAGGAAGCATTGAAAGATGGATTCCTAATGACGAGACCATCTCATCATCCCACCTCTTTTGCTCACTATTGAACAGACCGGTAAGAGAAGCATCAGAGAAGTCTGTGGCACCGATTTTACCCGTAAGCTTGAACCGTATCCAATCCTTTCCATTCAGAACCCATGCCGCTCGATGAAAGAGTGAGGGACGGTTCTCTTTCAACCAAAGCAGCTTGGGAAGCGAGAGATGGGCTGCAATTGGATTGCTTGTTTTGTGGTAAATTTGCTCTCTCCCCCAGATTTCTTCAAGCAACCGACATTGCTTGGTACTTCGCACATCACTATGGATGATGTGTGGATACAGGGGTTCTCCTGCTATATCAACAATCAATGCTCCATTCATATGAGCAGATAGGCCGATTGCTACAATGTCATCACGCTTGGGAAGGGAATGTACAGCTTTGATGGTTGCAGCCCAGTATTCGTGTGGGTCCTGCTCTGCCCAGTTAGGATAGGGGTGCAGTGTTGGATACGTCTCGGAGGCACTGCCAAGCAGCAACCCTTTGTTGTCAAAACAGGCTGCCTTGACGGATGTAGTGCCGACATCGAGGACCAACAAGCTCTCACTCATCCTTTGACCGCTCCCCCGGTAAGTCCCTTTACCAAAGCTTTCTGGGTCATCCATCCTAAAATAATTGCAGGAAGAACCGCAATTGTGGAGGAAGCTGACAATTGGGCGACAAACATACCCTGCTGCTCTCTGAATCGTGACATATAGACAGGAAGTGTCGCCGTTGGATTACCGGTCAAATTGAATCCTAGAAAGAACTCATTCCAGATAAAAACAGCTACTAGAAGACCTGCGCTGATGATGCCTGTCCTGGCCAGAGGAATGGCAATCTTTGCCATCTGCTGCACCTTAGTACAACCATCGAGCTCGGCGGCTTCGAAAATCTCAATGGGAAGGTCGCTGAAGAAAGAGTATACCATCCATACTACAATTGGGATATGAAAACCAATATAGGCAAGCATCACACCAAAAGGGGTGTTGATCAGCTGAAGTTTCTGATATAGGGTGAAAAGCGGAATTAGGACAGCCACAGGAGGCAATAGGATTGTGGTGATGAACCACAGATAGAATTTGCCTGCAGAATCCTTTTTCTTCAACTTTCCAAAAACAAGGGCGAAAGCCGCAGGAACTCCAAATGCGAGGCTTGCTCCGGTGCCTACGACAACTTGAAGCAACGAATTGCGTAAATATTGATACATTGTTGGGTCGCCAAGGACTTTCTTGTATGTCGCTAACGTGGGCTTAAAGAAGAATGAGGGCATCACAGCCTGTTGCTCAGTCTTGAGCCCGGAAAGAAACATATACAGGATTGGGGAAAAGTAGAATATTGCAATGGCATATATGATGAGTGTCAGGATGATTTTTGCGAACAAGCGACGGACTCTCATGCCTCTTTTCTTTCGTTGGATGTAGTTATCTTGCATGAAAACCCCCTATATGTACTGAGTATTACGCTTTACAATGGAGCGATAGATCAGATTGACCAGCACCAACGTCAGCAGAACGGTCATAGTAGCCAATGCACCTGCACGCCCGACATTGTTTGCGCTGAATATTTGCATATATACAGCATAGGGAAGCGTGTATGAACGTATGCCCGGCCCACCAGCCGTTGTAACCAGGATCAGGCCGAACTCCTTGATGATGAAAACAAGCCCAAGCATAATAGCTACACGCATATGGGTCATGATCAATGGCAGTTTGATACCGAAGATTCCTTGAAACCAATTCACACCATCAATCTTCATGCTATCGATGAGATCATTCGGGATACCCTGCAAACCAGCGAGGAGTACCAGAATGAAGAACGGCATCCATTGCCATGTAAACAAAACAATGATCACTGCCAATGGATGATAACTTACAAGGTCTACAGGGGTGAACCCCAAACCTTTCATGATGACCCCATACCAGCCAAACGTCGTATTAAAGATGGTGGTCTTCCAGATGACACCGCTTGCCGTCGACATAACAAAGAAGGGTCCCAACATCAAGGTTCGAGCTATATTGATTCCAGGGATATCGTGGTCGAGCAATACGGCGAGGAGAAAGCCTCCAACAGAACAGAGAATCAGCGTAGTCCCTGTGATGAAAAATGTTTGCCAGAGTATGCTGTAGAATTCCGGGAGATGCTTGAGTGTGTCAATTTTCAGAAAATAGGCATAGTTATTGAATCCCGCAAACGTTCGAGGGATATCGGGTCGGGAGAGGTTCCAACGCAAGAAGGAGTAGATGATGGTCAGCAGGAATGGAACCTGGGTCATTATTGCAACAAAGATTACTGCCGGCAAGATGAATCCATAATCATATTTGCGTGTATTCATAGGGCTTCCCATATGGTGGATTGCACCAGATATTAAAAATCTCTCCTGGTGCAATCCAATGGAAGATCAACTACTTACGATAGTTGCCATCAACGGCGACCTTGTCGAACACTTCCTGTGTTCTTCTGATTGCCTCATCCAAGGAAATCTTGTCAACAACATAGTCAGCAAGATACTCAGTCATCTTCGTTCCTGCATCGGCAAATTCCGGAATGGCAATGTACTGAAGTCCTACATAAGGGACCGGTTCAAGCGTCGGCTTGGTGAAATCCATTCCCTCAAGGGTCTTCAGAGTCATCGCTGCGTACGGAGCCTTTGCATAGACCGGAAGTTCATACGTGGATGAACGGGCGGCCGGTGGCGTACTTGCTCCAGATGGATCGAGTTCGATTGACATCTTTGCGTAGTCCTTGCTCGTTGCCCACAGCATGTACTCAAACGCTGCCTGCTTCTTGGCCTTGGAGCTCTTCGGGTTTATGCCCATTGACCAGTTCCACAACCAAGCGGTGTTGCTCTTGAGCTTCTGGTGAGGAGCCATCACATACCCGAGTTTACCCTGGACTGCAGAGTCATCAGCTTCAAGCGGAGGAGCAATCGAGGTCGCATCGTAGTAGATACCGCATTTGCCGCTGGCCATGAGCGCGATACACTCGTTATATGTATACGAAAGAATATCGGGCTGGCCTGCTTCACGCAGAATCTTCTTATACATCTGCCAAGCCCCTCTCTGCTCGGGCGTGTCGACTGTTGCATTCCAATCCATGTCAAAGAACCGTCCACCAAAGGCATTCACCATCGTCACGAACGGTGCACCGCTCATACCCCAACCCGGGGCTCCTCTCATCGTCATACCTACGATTCCCTTGGATGGATCATGAATCTTCTTTGCAAGTTCATAAATTTCATCCCAAGTCGGCTCCTGGGGCATGGTCAGACCTTTTGCAGCAAACAATTCCTTGTTGTACATAATGAAAGAACTTTCACCGTAGAAGGGCAGCCCGAACTGTGTCCCGTCAAGTGCCAATGAATCGGCCATACCTTTGATCAGGTCTCCCTTGTCGTACCATGCTAACTTCTCTGCTGAGAGTGCAGCAAAATACGGGTCGAGGTTCTCCAACCAGCCATTGCGCGCCCAAGTTTGCGCTTCGTAAGGACCAATGTAGAAGATGTCATACGTAGTCCCACCGGTCGAAGCCTCGGTTGTCAATCGCTGACGCAGGTCGTTCTCAGGAAGTACTGAGACATTGACCACTACTCCATCAGCCTTGTAACTCGTCTGAGTCAGTTTGGACAATGCCTGCGAAATTGGATTGTTTGCAAGGGCGATGTTCACCGTTACAACTCCGTCTGCTTCCTTGGCCCCACCAGCGAACACAAATGTGCCCATAACAAGCAGGACAGTAATCAGAACGATCAGTAATACATTCCTTTTTTTCATACGTTCCTCCCTTTATTCTTCAACCCCTACGGGTTGTAGTTTACATACTTGAGGTACGGGCAACGAGCATGGTATCCACCCTCACCAACTGTGGCTCGCGATTTACCTTATTCTTGACATCACAAATTCTCTGATAGACCATTTTCCCAGCCAAATCCCCAATCTTCTCCGGTTGCTGGGCAATTGCAGAGATAGCCGGGGTTGTCAGGGTTAGCCAGAAAGAGTCGTCGAATGTAATGAAGGCAAGATTTTCAGGGACCCTGATCTTATGCTCCTTGAGGCAAGAGTAAGCTCCGATGGTTGCCATATTGTTCCCGACAAAGAGGGCTGTAATGGGATAATTGGTGACGAGATCCAATGTGTGCTGATAGATGGATCCATACCGAAGCTCCTTATGCGGGAGCGAGAGGCCCTCCCCGTAACGAATATAGTTGGCGTTGACCGGAATTCCTGACGCAACTAAAGCACGCTTGTATCCAGCCGCCCGCTCAACCATCGTTGAGTCAAATCGTGAACCGATGAAGGCAATGTCCTTATGGCCGCGGGAGATGAGATGCATCACCGCATCGTACCCACCCTGCTCATTGGATGAGAGTACGAGATCACTCTCGTAGCCCACTGGTTTTCTATCGACAAAGACAACAGGAACAGGATTCTGCTCCAACATCAGCTTGAGATATGAGCAATCCTCAGTTGTCGGAGCGATGACGAATGCATCGATCGAGCCTGCAAGAAGATTGCGAACATTCTCGATTTCAGTCAACTTATTCTCTTTAGAGTCGATGAGAATCGGGCGATACCCATAGCGGGATAGACGCTTTTCCAACCCAAGTGCGATATCTTGAAAGAAATAATTGGATAGGTCACAAACCACAAAACCGATAAGCTTGGATTCACCTTTCCGGAAATTTCGAGCTAATGGATTAATCTGATAATTGAGTTTCTTCACCGCATCTTCGACACGTTTTACTGTCTCAGGGCTTACTCGCTTGGTTTGGTTGAGAACATTCGAGACTGTTGCAACAGAGACATTCGCCAACCGGGCGACCTCTTTGATTGTTGCTTTCAATTTTGCCCTCCAAAGTAAGTTAAACGGTTTTCGTCTATACAATATGGTAGGATGACAATTCTCAATTGTCAAGAATATTTGCTATTTATACTTTTTTATTTTCTTCTTTAATATGGAAATAGCAATTTTTTTTGTATTATTGCCTGTAGCAACTAATCGGTGAAATTACAGAAAACCATATGGTTAATCGATTAACTTTCAAAGAAATTATCATTTAAACAGAGTTGATATTATCCCAATAAAACAGGCTTGCTTATAAACGTTATTAAAAGGGCAAGAAACATATTTATCACTATTGGCATGGATATCTAGACTTCAACACCTACCCTTGAACTGACATACATAGGAATCTTTGATTACTTGAGAAAATGTTGGTATGGTAATTGAGAAAAAAATGGTGTGCCTCTTGATTTCCAAACCCTGAAGCCAGGCCCCCTTGCGCGTGAAACGATATCATGATCAGCATACGCGTTTGATAGTGAGGAGATGAGCAGTCCCAAGACAATGAACCGCTGATGGCTCGCTGCGACTGCAATGTTTCCTAGGCGAAGCGAACAGGACGAAACAAAGTATGCATCATAGGGCAGTATTGAAGCTGCAAACATAGCTGGAAGCAAAATGCTTCAAGGTAGCAGGGCATTGCACATGTGCAGGAGAATGTACGGAAGTCATTACTTCAATGCAGCCATAATTATCTGACTTTTGAACTTGCAGAACGCAAAATCAGCGAAAATAGCTGTTGGACATCACCAACTGCAGTTCTCTAACGATTAGCGAGAAAATGAATTCTCCTACCAAATCTGGCTAAGCGCCTTTATCTTCAACAATCTTGCCGGATTAAGTACTTTCAAAAGCATGCTAAAGTGTTCCATCCAGCCATAACATCACCCAACTTGTTGAGCTTTTATTCGGATATGATGCTTGTGTTGTTTATACTTCCTTATTCAGGAAAGACTTATTCAACAGGAACGGAATCACCCCGATATATACTATCCCCTCATCATCACTCCAGGCTTCTTGATTACCATCAGTAACAACAATTTTTCTGAAATAATCACCGGTTTCTTGAAGAGGCAGAATCTCATTTTGCTTCTTCCGACTATCCTCAACGCTGAAAGCTGATTGGATGTATATCTTCTGGAAACCTGTATTGACAATAAAGTCTATCTCGTGCTGACCTTGCTTCAGCTTACCTTCAATCCTCTTATTCAAGACTACCACACCGACATCAACGCTGTAGCCTCGAAGCAACAATTCATTGTAGATGATATTTTCCATCAAGTGGGTTTTCTCCTGCTGCCGGAATCCAAGGAAAGCGTTTCTGAGGCCGACATCAATTGCATAGTATTTGAAAGGCGAACTCAGATACGACTTCCCTTTGACATCAAACCTCTCTGCCTTCTGGAAGATGAAGGCATCCTCCAGATACCCAAGAAGCGCCTTGATGGTTTCATCCGTAGTCCTGATCTTCAAAACACTAGCAAGCGTATGTACCAACTTATGAGGATTGGTCAGTGATCCAATACTGGAGAAAAGAATCTTTACCAGATTCTCCAGGACATAGTCATTTTTAAGCTTATGACGTTCCACGATATCCTTCTGATACACGTTCTTCATCAAATCAGATAGGTATCTGGATTTGGCATAGACATCTTCTTCTAGAACTACCTGTGGCATGCCCCCATAGGTCATATACTGGATCCAGGCATCATGCTTATCACTTCCTGAAAAGGAAAGAAATTCGGAAAAGCTCAGAGGGAAAACACGTATCTCACAGCTTCTGCCCCTAAAGTTCGTTGCAATATCCTTGGACAGCATCCTGGAATTACTTCCAGTGACAAATATCTCAAGATCAGGATTGCCAAGAAGATCATTAAGCACATCGTAGAAGGTTATGTAGGCCAATTCCCTATCTTCCAGAGCTATCACGGCTTCATCCAAGAGAGGATTCTTCACCTTTACCGACAACTGGATCTCATCGATAAAAACATAATGCTTCCCTTTTTCAGCACCAATGCAAGCCTTGATGTATTTCTCCAGCTCATAGGGGTTCCTCAGAGCCATCTGGCTGACTCGATCAAGGGCAACCTCAATAATCTGGTCATCCCTGATACCCTTGGATTGGAGATATTGCTTGAAGATTACAAAAAGCAAATATGATTTTCCAGCTCTTCTAGGGCCGGTGATAACTTTCACAAGCCCATTTCCCTGCTTCGAAATCAATTGCTCTAAATAGTATTCACGCTCGATCATGCTTGTATCCTTAAAATCAGTCAACTTGTTGAG
>WARP01001010.1_pt1 | contig 11977 bp, 13 predicted proteins | sample 4769151 | NCBI WGS metagenome assembly WARP01 (sample SAMN08893023, study PRJNA449175) | gut metagenome | isolation source: rumen sample fed with dry roughage | host: cow | place: India: Nagpur | collected 2016 | reverse complement strand
ATATACATATAATAGTATTTTTCCCTAAGTCTTAATTATTAATATTTCTTTCTTTTCTCCCTAAAATATTCCACAACCAGCTCTGAACATTTATCTTCTAACACTCCATGGGTTATTTTAGTTCTTGGATGATATAGATTTTTTTCAAATAAACCAGCACCTCTCTTCTCGTCCTTAGCACCAAATACAACCCTGCCAATTTGAGCCCAATAAAGTGCCGAAGCACACATAGGGCAGGGTTCAATGGTTACATAAAGAGTGCAATCTCTTAGATACTTCCCACCAATAGCCTCAGAGGCAGAAGTAATAGCTTGCATTTCAGCATGTGCAGTAACATCATTTAGCTTTTGAGTAAGGTTATAAGCTCTGGAAATTATCCTATCGTTCAACACAATAACAGCACCAATAGGCACCTCATCCAAATCCTTAGCGCAATTAGCCTCTTTCAAAGCTTCTCCCATAAAATACTCATCGTCCAAAACTAAAACTCCCATAATGCTTAAATAAAAAAATTCATACAAAGGTATAAATAAAATTCCTATTTTTGCCAATGGAATAATTTAAAACACAGAAAATGCAAGAAGAAAAATTCAAACATAAAATAGACCTTCAAATTAGATTTAGCGATATAGACCCATTGAATCATGTGAATAATAGTATAATAGCTCAATACTACGATGTTGGGCGTATAAACTATTTAAAACAGGTATTGGGAGAGGATTTGATGTGGAGTTCGGTAGGAGTGGTGATAGTAAACCTAAATACGAATTTCTTTTCCCCAATATTTATCACAGATGAAATAGAGGTGCAGACCAAGTTAAAGAGTTTTGGCAATAAGAGTATGAAGACCTTACAACAAATTAGAGATAAGAAAACGGGCGAAATAAAATCCACCTGCGAAACCATAATGAGTGGCTTTGACCCTCAAACCAACCTCTCAGCCCCAATACCACAGGATATAAAAGACCTATTCAATAATTTTGAAAACTCATAAGCCTTATGGAAAAGATGTTATTAAGAGAAAAAGAAGTATCACCTAATAATGTAGTGTTATTTAATTTATTAGGTGATGTTTATAATTCTTACGAGGAATTGGAGAATACACTAAAAACATTGGATTTGGTGTATATTTGGAACTATTATAACGACGGAAAAGCATGGCTTTGCAAGGTGCAATTCAAGAAAAAAACAGTATTTTGGCTGTCAATTTGGGAAGGAGGCTTTAAGATAACCTTCTATTTCAATGAAAAGAATTACAAAGGAATCTATGAATTAGGACTTCAAGAGTCCATAATCCAAAGCTTTGAAACCACAAAACCCGTAGGTAAAAGCAAACCCCTAATAATTGAAATTAGAGATAATTCCCAATTCCAAGACCTATTGAAAATCATTAATTATAAACGATTTTCTAAATAACTATTAGTTTTTTCTTACTTGTTTTTTAATAAATCACGTATTTCACTTAATAGTTTTTCTTCGTTGGTTGGCTCTGGTGCTTTTGGCTCTTCAACTGGTGCTTCTTCTTTCTTCTTTGCTGCATTCATAACTTTAATAACCATAAAGATGGAAAATGCAATAATTAGAAAGTCAAATAGTACTTGTAAGAAATTTCCATAGTTTAGTGTTACTGCTGGAATATCTCCAACAGCATCTTTCATTACGAATTTTAAATCTGAAAAATTAACTCCACCTACCAAAAGACCTATTGGAGGCATAATAATATCATTTACAATAGAAGAAACTATCTTCCCGAAAGCTCCTCCAATAATGATACCCACTGCCATGTCGATAACATTGCCACGCATAGCAAATGCTTTGAACTCTTGAATAATTTTCATAATCGTTTTGTTTTATAAGATTAATAATTATTTGTATTAAGACTGCAAATATAACAATTAAACTCGGTAATTGTTATAAATCTTTTACAATTCTAAATCCTGTGCAGTATCCGCTGGCATCTTGGGCAGATCCTCTTCTATGGCTTACCCTCATAAGTTTGTAATCGAAATTATAACATCCACCTCTATTTCCCTTGCCAATTCCTTTCTTTGGTCCTTGCGGATTATCCACTGGGCTATCCTTATAATAGAATATCTCATAATTATCATTTACCCATTCCCAAACATTTCCACTCATATCGTAAATCCCTAATTCATTAGGTTTTTTCTGACCAACAGGATTGGTTTTAACGCCAGAGTTCTCATAGCTCCAACCTACCTCATCGTAATTATTACTACCCGAATATTCATAGTTCTGAGATAATTTACCACCTTTTGCAGCATACTCCCATTCAGCTTCTGTTGGCAATCGTCCACCTGCCCAAGCAGCAAAATCTCTTGCCTCTTGCCATGTGATATTTACAATAGGGTGGGAGTCTATCCAGCCCCAAATAGGCTCTTGAGGTAATTCCTTATTCTTAGCCTTACAATACTCCTTATATTGCTTAACAGTTATCTCATACTTGCTAATAAAAAAACTATTTAGATTAACGCTATGCTTTGGCATTTCATCAGGATAGCAGTCCTTATCTGTTTGGTCGCAGCCCATAACGAAGCTACCACCTTCGACAAATATCCAATCAAATTTTGTCTGAGAAAACCCAGAAAGAGAAATATTAATAAATAGTATTGACAGTATAAAACCAGATAATATTCTTCTCATAAGCTTATAAATTTTAATTACTTGTATCAATTACAATTCTATTAGTCTTCTTGCCTCCTATAAAGCCAAAACCATTCTCAACTCCATTGATAATTATTACAGGTTCGGCAGAAAATGAGAAGCCAGAACTAACCTTATTAAGGGTGTAAAGATAATCAAATATTTGTTTTTCGATTTTAGAAATTTTCAATTCTCCCTTAAAGCTCTCAGATTCTATATATTCATTAAGATAAATACTTTGACTATTTACTTTAAATCTTGCCTTATAGGTCTTATTCTTAAAAAGTTTATTTGAAAATACCCTATAATTATTCTCCCCATCAGAAGGGTTTGTACTGCTTGCTTCCTTAGCATAATAAACCCCAGGGGTGTTTTCCCATTCTAAGGATAGTCCTTCAATTTTCACTTCCTCTTCAAACCAAATATTATTCTCCTTATACTTCAAAACAAAATCTCCATCCATTCTGTAATACTCATCATTTTCTCCTCCTTGTATCTCTACTTCCAAATAAATATTAGGATAAATTCCAAACTCTGTACTATCTTTCCTGATAAATATATTTTGGGAATTGACTATTGGAGGAGTTATGTTTGGATTAGCATAACCAATAACTGTATCGAAATCCATATAAGAAATTCTAATTTCAATCCTATCATTCTGTGTAGGAATATAGTTGAATTTATATAAATTATTATCGTAAGGAGTGTTTGTTGTTTCAATCAAAACGTCGTTAATAAATAGTTCAGCTCTTGCATTTAGTACATAACTATTAGTAATGTCATAATCATAATTATATGTTCCGGGACGTGCCGATTTGCTGATTTTTAAAACTATTGTAGAGTCTGCCTCTATAAATGAGGTTACAACAAGCTTATCCTTAGGTAGCTTATCGTTGAAATCTATCTCAAATTCACAAGATGTAATACTTATTGAGATTAGGAATATTAGAATTAAATATATAGCTTTTTTCATGATAAATAACTTATTGATTAAACTTAAAGGTATATGAAATAGTAGGGATTAACGGCATAATACTATATGCAGTTAGGGTAGTAGGGGATGAGCCAGGATTTATAAACATAGGGTTTTTCCTATTATATAGATTATAAATATTAAAACTCCATGTGCTTATACCATATTTTAGTTTCTTATGCTTATTAAAGCTAATATCCATACGGTGATAATTAGGCATCCTGAAATTATTCTTCTCCCCATACATATTAATCACCTGTGGGTAATAGTCATTATCAATTGGTTCATAATAGCTTGCAGTTGGGATTGAAAGTCTTGAACCAGTATTAAACACCCAAGAAAGAGCAATATCGTATTTATCATTGAACTTATGTAAAAGAGTGATATTTACCTGATTTCTCGAATCATACCTATCATAATACTTCTTCCCTCCATTAATTTCTCCCGAAGGGAACTCTCTAAATGCCCAAGAAAGGGTATAGGATATCCAGCCAGTAGTATTTCCTTTAGTTCTTTGAGCAAGTAATTCTACTCCATAAGCCTCTCCATAACCTTGGGCAATCTTCTCCTCCCAATCCTCACTCGTATTAAAAGATGAAACCCCATCCTTATAGTCTATCACATTATTTAGTTTCTTATAATATCCCTCGATAGAGAAATTAGCAATCTTCTCTAAATTATAGAAAGCACCTGCACTAAACTGATGAGAATAGATAGGTTTAACCCTTTGGGTTACCGGCACCCAAAGGTCGGTAGGCATGCTTATAATCCCATTAGCAAGTAGGTGGATATTTTGGTTCATCAAAGAATAACCACCCTTAATAGAAAGATTCTTCAAAATAGAATACCTAAACCCAAAGCGAGGTTGCAATGAGGTATAGGTCTTTTCTCCAACATTGAAAATATTCAGATGAAGACCGGGGTTCATGCTGAATTTCTCAGTAAAATCCATCTCATCCTCAATAAAAACAATAACCTCATTCCCATCAACAGTATTTCTATTTCTATAAAAATCCTCACTATTATTATTCTCCTTTCCGCTTACGTTGCTGACCTCAGGAGAGAAGTGATGACGAGTATAGGAATATCCATAGTTTAATTTATTCCAGCCATTTAGATAGTGATTAAAATCGTTTCTAAGGCTATAATCCTCAATACCTGAATAGAAATTAACCTCAAATTGGTTCTCAATTGTAGAGAAAGGACTAATGGTCTTGGAAATCATTTCGGTAGTTATATTAGAGCGATAACGATTATAGCTAAGTGTAAGATTTGTGAAAACTTGATCATTTATTTGATGAGCCCAACCAATATTCCCAATAAGATTACCCCAACGAACATCCATATCGGTTTTGTTCTCATTCTTATAAGTATTATTACTATTATCCTTGTACTCGTCGTTGTTTTCATAGGAGAAATTATAATTATCCTCACCCCAATAAACGCTTGCCATTATCCTATTCTTAGGGTTGATAATATGATTTATCTTAAAATTCACATCAGTAAAGAAATATCCAAAGTCCACATCCCCTCCATCCATTCTCCTATTCTCATAAGCAATAAATGGTTTTAAAATCATATCCATATAGGTTCTACGAGCCGAAATATTAAAGCTGGTCTTATCCTTAATAATAGGTCCTTCTAAATTCAATTTAGCAGAGATAATGCCAATGCTAACATCCCCTCTAATCTTATCTAAATTCCCGTCCTTCATCCTTACATCCACAACCGAAGAGGCTCTCTGACCATAGCGAGCAGGAAAACTCCCCTTATAAAATTCAATATTCTTAATAGCATCGGTATTAAAGGTAGAGATAAAACCCAAGAGATGGTTAGGATTATAAATAGGAACCCCATCAATAAGGTATAGGTTTTGGTCAATATTTCCACCTCTAACATATAGTCCAGTTGTGCCTTCTGTTCCGCTCTTAACCCCTGGAAGCAATTGCAAGGATTTCAAAAGGTCGCTCTCACCAGTAAGCGAGGGAAGAGCAGAAATAGTCTGGGGATTAATCACAATCTTACCAGGAATAGCCTCCTCAACAAATTTTTTATCCTCGCTCTTATCCGTAATAACAACCTCATCCAAGAGATTGCTTTGTTTAAGATAAACAGTAATAGAAGTATCCTTAGAGCTTGTGAGATTAATTATTTGTCTCTCATACCCAACATAGGAAATGTAAATTAAACTCTCATCCTGGGGAATAAGCAGGGAGAAGAACCCAAAATTATTAGTGGTAGTCCCTACTGTATTATTTAGATTATAAACATTAGCCCCAATAAGACTTTCTTTCGATTCTTGGTCATAAACATAACCACTAACCCTGTATTTCTTAGTCTTAGCACTCTGAGCAAAACTACCAGCAGTAATTAGACATAGTATTAATAAGGACACAAACCCCTTCATTTAGTTTTAAATTTTTAATTTTAATTTTTTATTTATACATCGAACATTAGGTTCATAAAGCTATTTTCAAAAATCTCTTTGGTTAATTGCTCTTGGCTTAGTTCTTTTAGCACTTCTTGGCTTAGTTTGCCCTTTTCTTTATTATGGTTTAGATATAATTCTATTGCCATTTCTGGGTTAATAATCTTTATCATTCCCTTATTATGATTTTCTAATTTCTCAATATCATATCCAAGCTCATTATAGAGAGAAAAGGTTTTCTCGTTGTGGATTATACTCTTATTATTATCCAAAGGTTTTGTTTTGGTAAAACATTCTACATAACCATATCTATTATAGGTTTGCCTTAGAGTCTCATTAGCGGGGATTAGGCATGAAATTATTATTTCTTTTTCTTTCAATCGCTTTTCAACCTCTTCCATATTCTTTTTCATCATTCCCATCCCCCTATATTTTGGATTAGTGGAAATTGCTGTGATATAGGCTATCTTGATAATCTTTCCATAATAATTATAATCGTAAGGAACAATTAGGCTCATATACCTTACCTCATTATTCTCCTTATCAATATCTATTATTAGGTTTTCTTTTTCATAATATGTTTTGAAATAAGAATCGAGAAATTCAAAATCATCGCCAAATATCTGATTCCAAAACCTTTTTGCCAATAATTCTGAGTTTTCCATAATGGTTTATTTTATTAGGGTTGCTATTTGTTTTTCTATAAGTTTCACAGGATGATAGCTTAGTTTCGCTTTTCTAAGTCCCTCAACCCCCAAATCTTCCTCACGATTAATATAAATAAATTCCTCTGGAATATGTCTTGCAAATTCTCGGTTAATCATTGCATAAACTCCTTCGTAATCCTCCATATTTGCTTTTTCGATATGGGTATTAAGGGTGTTATTATTTATCTTAGAGCCAATGGTAAAGGCAACTAAATCTCCATCTACATATAGTCCTCCTCCAATCAAACCAAGACTATCAAAATGCTCTGCAAAATACTCTATTACCTTTAATTCGTTTCTATATCCTTCAAGGTCTGGATTCTCATTTATATCTGCCTTATAATTTAGCCAACGTTTTGTAAAGCTAATACATTCCTCCATATTCTCAGCCTTAATCTCTCTATATTCGTAGTTATAAAGCTTTTCAAACTTATTGCAATGGTTTCTTTTGGCTTGGAGTTTCTTCCCGCTTAGGCTTGCAAGATTTTCTCTAAGATAAAGATAATCATAGTACTCTCTTTTATCCTCTACCTCGAAATCATTCTTAAAATGCACCTGGATAACTTCCTTACAATCCAAAATAAACCTCATAGTATAATTATTTTCTATTGAATCTTGGATAAGGAGTTTTACTAATTCGACCTTATCGGTTTGTCCAATAGGGCAGTGGTAGCAAATATCCTTATTTAATTCGTAATGCACTCTTGTTACAAGTGCTCCATTAATTATTGCATATTCTCCATTAAACAAAAAACTCCATCCACAAAGATTTGCAAATGAGGTTTCACAGTTTTGAATGGTTTTATAAGGATAAAATGACTCAAAGATTTCTCTATCCTCTGGGGTAATTCTCTTAAAGTTTAGCATATATATTTTTTTATTTAATTCTTTTTATAGGGTTTAATAACTTGTTTTTGGTATGTTTTATTGTTTGTTTAGTTGTTTAGTTGTTTAGTTGTTTAGTTGTTTTGTACAATTCAGCAAAAGTAATTATTAAATTTATATCAGCAAAATTCTTGGTTTTAAATTATTTTCTTATATTTGCAGCGTTGTAAACTAATAATTCATTAAAAATAAAGTTTAATTATGAAGAAGAATTACATTATTACTATTTTGGTTGCATGTTTAATGGCAACAAGTTTTGTATCAGCAGAGGCTGAGGAAAATCCAAATTCATTATTGCTGAATGCCAATCACTTTGGCAAGAATCCAAACTATGGAGCAAATGCAGTATTTAGTCAATATGACGAAGCAAGCTCGGTTATGGCACCTAAGAGAAGGAAGTCAAAAAGAAGAAAAGGAGGAAGAAGAGGTGGAAGCGATATTGCTTTTGAAAAAGGAACAATGGGCGTGGATTTAGGTACAGGAGCTTCATTATTTGGTATTATACCAGGTATGTCTTCAAAGTTTATCCCTTTAAGTTTAAATGCAGAGTACTGTTTTTGGTCAGGAACTAAATCTTCTTTTTCAGTGGGTATTGTTGGAAGTTACACTTCATTAGAATTTTCTGAACAAAATATTAATGATCAGTTTGGAATGGGAGGTTTTGAAGAAGATAGCTCAAATGTAGCTGTTAAGTTTTCTTCCTTCTATGCTGGGGGTAAAATTCAGTATAATTATAATTTCAATTCAAGGGTTTCGTATTATGTGAATCTTATGATTGGTTATTTTGGATTTTCTGTTGAAGATGAATCAGAAAATGTTGAAGACTTAGGTTTTACAGGAGCATCTCTTACAGGAGTTCTTCCATTGTCTATGATGGGATTTAAATTCTTCTTTACTGATAATATTGGTATGCATGTTGAATGGGGATTTGATGGTGCTAAGGTTGCGGGTCTTGGTTTAAGTGTCAAATTTTAAACATAAAAATTAGATACATAGATTTATAAATTATTAAGATAAAAAGTAGGGGCATAGGGTTTATGTCTCTACTTTTTTTTATCTTTGCAACCTATGTCGAAGAAGATAAAATACGTATTTGACCACAACTCTCTTACCTTTAAGATTAAGAAACACTCTCTTAAAGATAGGATTAAGAATATATCATTTTCCGTTGGGTTTGGATTGGTTATGGCATTTGTTTTTATTGTTCTATTCTATATGTTTATTGATTCGCCTGAGGAAAAAATCCTTAAAAGACAGCTGAATACCTACGAAATGCAATACAAACAACTTAATTCAAGAGTAAAGCAAATGAGTGAGGTGTTAGAAGATATTGAGGATAGGGATGATAATGTATATAGGATGGTATTTATGTCAGAACCATTTTCCAAGGAAAAGAGAAATCAGCTATTAAATAGAAATACTCAGTATGAGGAATTATTCACCTCTTCCAATAGTGATTTAATAATAAATACAACTAAGCAGGTAGATGAATTAACCCAAAGACTATATGCTCAAAGTATTTCTATTAACCAAGTCTTTGAGATGGCTAAGAATAAGAAAGAAAGAGCATTATCAATACCAGCTATTCTGCCATTAGATAAAAAGAAATCAAAATTAAGCTCAGGATTTGGATATAGATTCCACCCAATATTGCAAATAAAAAGAATGCATACAGGAATAGATTTCACAGCCAAGACAGGAACTGCCGTATATGCCACAGCCGATGGAGTAGTAGTAGAATCGGATAGAAGCTCGGGATATGGTAATTTAGTTACAATAGACCATGGATATGGTTTTAAGACCCTCTATGCTCATCTGTCTAAATTCAATACCACAAAAGGCAAAAAGGTTAAAAGAGGAGATATAATTGGATATGTAGGTTCAACAGGGCTAAGTCAAACTCCCCATCTTCATTACGAAGTACATCAAAACAATAGAGCGGTAAACCCTGTAATGTTTTTCTTCAACGATTTAAGTGCAGAGGAATACGAAGAGGTATTAGAATTGGCAAGCAAGGAAAATCAAAGTTTATCTTAATATTTTAAAGTCAAAAATATGGAAGTAATAATAGAAAAGTCCTCAGGGTTTTGTTTTGGAGTAGTATCCGCAATCGATTTGGTTGAAAAAGAATTGTTAACTTCATCCTCTCTATATTGTTTGGGAGAGATAGTGCATAACGATATGGAGGTAGAGAGATTGGAGAAAATGGGCTTAAAAACTATTAGTATTGAGGATATGCAAGAGCTAAGAGATACTAAGGTTATGATAAGAGCCCATGGAGAACCACCCTCAACCTATCAATTAGCTAAGGAGAATAATATAGAGATAATTGATGCAACCTGCCCAATAGTTCTTAAACTCCAAAAAGATGTACATAAAGCATATTTAGAAGCAAAGGATAATAATGGTCAAATCCTTATCTTTGGCAAGAAAGGACATGCAGAGGTTATAGGCTTGGTAGGGCAATGCGATGGAAATGCAATAGTAATCAGCTCTCAGGAGGATTTAGTCGGTGTGGATTATACTAAACCAATTTACCTGTTCTCCCAAACCACAATGTCGAAAGAAAAATTTGAAATAATCTCTCAAACTATAATCCAAAGAGCCAAAGAGAATAACCCTAATTATATTAATGAGTTAAATATAAAGAACTCAATATGCAAAAGAGTATGTTCAAGGACAGTTGATTTAAAAGCGTTTGCAAAAGAAATGAATGTAGTATTATTTGTAAGTGGTAAGAAAAGCTCAAACGGACAATATCTTTACAACCTTTGCAAAGAAGCAAACCCAAATACATATTTTATATCCGAAATAGAAGACATTAAAAAAGAGTGGTTAGAAACCGCAAATAAGGTAGGAATTACAGGAGCAACCTCAACCCCAATGTGGTTAATGGAGGAGATTAGTGAAAAGGTAAAAAATAAAAAATGCATTTAAAACATTTAAAGGTAAATAATTTTCGTAATATAGAGAGTTTGGATATGGAGTTTTGTCCTAATGTGAACTGTTTTGTAGGAGAAAATGGAGTTGGGAAGACAAATATCTTAGATGCAATATACTACCTGTCTTTTTGCAAGAGTTATTTTAATACTCAGGATAATTTAAATATTAGAAATAACGAGGAGTTTTTCTCCATACATGGTTATTATAGCTTTGAAAACAAGGAAGAGGAGAAATATTCGTGTTCATTAGTTAAAGGAGCAAGGAAACAATTTAAATGTCAGGATAAAGAATACAGCAAATTCTCAGAGCATATAGGAAAGATTCCCTTAGTTATGATAACCCCATCGGATCAGGAGTTAATACTTGGAGGAAGCGAGATTAGGCGTAAATTCATCGACCTTGTAATCTCCCAAGCCGATATACTATATCTTGACTCTCTAATTCAATACAATAAGGCATTAGAGCAAAGAAACCGTCTGCTTAAATATTTCTCTCAAACCCAACACTTCGATGAGGTTTCCCTATCTCTTTGGGATGAACAGCTAATTCGTTATGGGAAAGAGATATATAAGAAAAGAAAAGAATTTATTGAGGATTTCTCTCAACCCTTTACCTATTACTATAAGCTAATATCCTCCAATAAGGAAGAAATATCCATAGACTATATCACTATGGACTATGAGAATGAATTTAATAATATATTAATAGAAAATAGACAAAAAGACAGAGTGTTAAACTACACTTCATTAGGACCACATAAGGATGATATATTCCTTGGCTTAGACGGAGTAAATATTAAGAAATATGCATCCCAAGGGCAACAAAAAACCTTTCTCTTAGCCCTGAAACTCGCACAATTTGAGTACCTTTACAAACAAAATGGACAAAGACCAATCCTACTATTAGACGATATATTCGATAAATTGGACTTAACAAGGATAGAGCAATTAATCAATTTAGTAGGGAGTGAACGCTTTGGGCAGGTGTTTTTGACTGATACACAGATAGGCAGAATAGAGGATATATTTAAGAAAATAGACATAGAACATAAGATTTACAATTATGAGCAAACGTGGTAACTACCTATATAAAACACATACTAAAAAACGAGAAACCAACGAGATGAAGATATCCGAACTCTTGGATTTCTTCCTAAACTACTATAATATCCCTATCACCATAAAAGAAGGAGATATTATCCAAGCATGGAGAGATATAACAGGAGCATATATAGAAAAGATGACCACTAAAATCTATGTTCAAAACTCCTGCCTCTACGTCCAAGTAAACTCCCCAAGCCTAAAAAACGAACTAATGATGGTAAGAACCGACCTATTAAAAAAAATCCAAGAAAGAGTAAAAGATTCCGGATTGAATAAT
>WARP01001169.1_pt1 | contig 12056 bp, 8 predicted proteins | sample 4769151 | NCBI WGS metagenome assembly WARP01 (sample SAMN08893023, study PRJNA449175) | gut metagenome | isolation source: rumen sample fed with dry roughage | host: cow | place: India: Nagpur | collected 2016 | reverse complement strand
CTTTAGGTTTATTGCTATTATAAATAATGGCATTGGGTGTAAAGATGTTGAATCCTAAAGAACCCCCAAAAATTAATTCCTGTTTCGAAGTAATATAGGCAGCATTGTAATTAAACATTTCACCTTGCAACCCTTCCGAACGGTCGTAAGTAACTATCTTAAAGAAATAACCTGGAGTTTCATTGGCTGTCGTAACCTTTACACAAGACAAACCACTATTAGTCCCGATCCATAGGTTATGATCCGCATCTTCCTGAATACTTTGAACCAAGTCTGCAGAAAGACCATCCTTTACGTTAAATGTACGCAGGTCGCGTGTATAAGCATTAAACATAATTAATCCATTGCGCGTTCCTATCCACAACAATCCCCTGCTATCTTCGTAAAGATTATTAATATCATATTTGCTCAACTGCATTTTGTTAAATAATCCAGATTCGTATTGTTCAAGCTTATCAGCTGCAACATTATAAATCCATAATCCACTTTGAGCACCAATAAGAATTTCACCAGATTTCTTCTGGATTATTGAATAAACCGATCCATCCGTAATAAAATGCTTTAATCGTTTCCCTGTTGCAGCATCTATTACAACTACACCTCCCCGCAGAGTACCCACCCATAAATTACCAGAGGTATCGTTCATGATATCCCATATGTTGTTATCTGTAAGTACATCCGGATTATTTGGATTAAATCCGTAATGCGTAAACTTCTTGCCATCAAAACAATCCAGTCCCTCCAGGTAATAACCAATCCAGAGCCGGCCTTGCGAATCGCCGGACAGACTAACGATAACATTTCCAGAAGGGCTGTTAGAATCTCCCGGGCGATGCGGATAATTTATATATCTTTCATTTTTCCTGTCAAAATAAATTAGTCCGCCACCATTGGTTCCAATCCAGATATTACCATCGGAAGTTTCATGAAAACAATTTATATCATTATATGGCAACTCAGCCTTTTCTGTAACAGATTTAAATTTAAAAACGCTTTCATGATAATAACATACCCCCATCTTATATGTCCCTACCCACATGATACCTGTATCATCACGGTATAAGCATTTAACGGTATTCTGAGTGATACTAAATTGATTTTTCTCATTATGAGAAAGATAGGTAATCTTGCCGGATTTTTTATTTACTATATTAATGCCTCCATGATCGGTACCAATCCAAATTAAACCTTTATCGTCTTCATCAACAGATGTAACAATATTTTTTGTTATCCGATACGGAGCATTTGCTGTTTCGGAATACACATGCCATTTGTTTTGCTGCACATTATAATAACCCAATCCAAAATGTTCGCCAATACCATACATCCATAAGTCGCCTGCACTATCTACAAATAAACGCATATCCACCAGATTTCGCATTTTTATTTTTTGTAACATGGAGCTGTCTCGTTTGATAATTTTATGTGTCTGCGCATCCATGCATTCAACCAAGCCATTATCGAACAAAAACCAGTAACGGTTACTGCCTTGCTTTATATCTGTAATTATACCGGTACTGAGGTTCCCGGCGCCACCTTGCTTGTTTATAATTAGTTTTTTCTTTTTAACATCGTACAAACGAACATCTTCGGGAGTGATAAACCAATAATTTTTACCCAGGTCAATATACAAATTTGTAAAAGAAGTAACTCCGGCAAACTTGTTGAAGATACTGTGCAAGTCCTCTTCAAACTGCTCTTTTAAAGGATTATAGATTGCATAACCGGCTCGTGTAGTTAGCCACAGCAGTCCATCTTCTGCTTCCTGTATTCGCAGAATATCATTATTATAGCTACTTGCATTGTCCTGCAGATTATGTTTATAAATCGTAATTTCGTATCCGTCGTACCGATTCAAACCCGAAGGAGTTCCAAACCAGACAAAACCGGTTTTATCCTTATAAACACATTTCACTTCACTGTTTGAAAGTCCGCTTCCAACATCTACGCGATTAAATTTATAATTGTCTTCTCCGGTTTGAGAGAAAAGAATTTGAGGCAAAACAAGCCATACGAAAAAATATAGTAGTGGTTTTATCTTATTCATCTGTTGTTGTTTTCAGTATTGCATTGCAAATATAAAAAGAAAAGGGCATCACTGTTTAGAGACGCCCTTTTTCTTTATATACTATTTGGAAAATTATCCGTTCATAGAAGCCAGAAATTCCATGTTATCATAGGTTTGCTCCATACGTTTCTTAACAAACTCCATTGCTTCCAGCGAGTTCATATCCGAAAGATATTTACGTAAAATCCACATACGATTTAATGTGGCTTCATCCTGCAGCAGATCATCACGTCTTGTACTTGAAGCCGTTATATCTACAGCTGGATAAATACGCTTATTAGATAATTTTCTATCAAGCTGAAGCTCCATGTTACCTGTACCTTTAAACTCTTCAAAAATAACATCATCCATTTTTGAACCAGTTTCAGTTAAAGCGGTGGCAAGAATAGTAAGACTACCTCCGTTTTCGATATTACGGGCAGCACCGAAGAAACGTTTTGGCTTCTGAAGTGCATTGGCATCCACCCCACCCGACAATACTTTACCCGAAGCCGGCTGTACAGTATTATACGCACGAGCCAGACGAGTGATAGAGTCAAGCAAAATAACGACATCATGTCCGCATTCGACCATTCGTTTTGCCTTGTTCAGAACAATTTCGGCAATTTTCACATGGCGCTCAGCCGGTTCGTCAAATGTAGAAGCAATTACCTCTGCATCTACGCTACGGGCCATATCCGTAACCTCTTCAGGACGTTCGTCAATCAATAAAACAATCATATATACCTCTGGATGGTTGGCTGCAATTGCATTGGCAATATCCTTAAGTAACATTGTCTTACCAGTTTTAGGCTGTGCAACGATAAGTCCGCGTTGTCCTTTTCCAATGGGTGAGAATAAATCTACCACACGAACTGCAATCTTATCATATACTTTTGGAGTATTACGTGCAGTAAGCATGAACTTCTGATCCGGGAACAAAGGGGTAAGATGATCAAACGGTACCCTGTCGCGAACTTCTTCGGGAGTACGGCCATTGATTTTATCCACTTTAACAAGTGGAAAATACTTTTCACCTTCCTTTGGAGGACGTATGGCTCCTTCTACCACATCTCCTGTTTTTAAACCAAACAGTTTGATCTGAGACTGAGAAACGTATACATCATCCGGCGAAGTAAGATAATTATAATCAGATGAACGAAGGAATCCATAACCATCCGGCATCATCTCCAATACACCCGTACCAATCAGTATTCCATCAAATTCATATGGCTTCTCCTGTGAAGCTACAGGCTGAGATGCATTTCTTGGATTATTAAAATTGGCTTGGCGTTGGTTCTGCTGACGAGCATGATTTTCTGGTTGAGCAGCTTTGGGAGCTTCTGGTCTTGAAGGAGTAGATGAGAATGGAAATACCTGATCAAGTACGGAGCTAGTTCCTGCACCACTGTGTCTGAATACAACTCTTTTAGGTTCATCAGAAACTGTTGCAGCAGGGGCATCCTGTTGTTCTACCTTTTCTTTATCGGCAGGCACTTCAACAGTTGGTATAACCTTCTTTTCGGCTTCGGCAACCGGTTGTTCTTTCTCTGCTTTAAATTCGATTGTATTTTGAACCGATTGTTGAACTGGCTGAACTGGTTGAACCGGAGTAGTTGTAACAACTACTGTCTGATCTTTTGAATCTGCCGAAACAGCTGCTCCAGCTACCTTTTCCTTTTTCTCAATCCGAATTCTCTTCTTGCGTTCCTGCGATTCAGCAATAGGCTTTACCTCTTCAGTAGCAGGTGTTTCAACTACCACAGGCTTAACCTCCTGAGCTTTTACCTCTGGTGTTGCTTTCGTCTCTGCAGCAGATTTCAATACCGGAGGAGCTAAGGTTGATTTTGTTTCTTTTACAGCAACTTGCTTGACATTTGGCTCTTTATCTGTATTAGGTTTAGGGCTTTTTGCCTTGGGTGCTGCTGATTTAGCCTGAGGAGCTTTTGCTTTTGCTTGTTGTTTTTCGGCTTTTTTAGCCTCTTTTTCTTTTTCTTTTTCTGCCTGAATACCTGCATATGAAATAGCCTGCTCATCAAGAATTCGATAGACAAGCTCTTCTTTCTTTAAAGATTCGGCTTTCTTGATACCTAACTCTGAGGCAATTGACTGCAATTCCGTCAGGAGTTTTTCATTTAGTTCTAGAATGTTATATTTTTGCATATTGCGTAGGAATAATATCAACGGCGCACAACATGCTCATCATTACGATGCGTGCACAACGTCATCATTGTATCATTATAAATTTGGTAATAAAATCATTTTGAATAATACCGGACTGTTTACTCGATTTGATGCACCGAAAACATATCTGTGTAGTAAAACTGTGCAAATTTACTAAATAGTTTTCACATTTAGTAATTTCAATCGATAAATTTTAGTTTTAAAACTCTTTTTGTTGTTTTTTCAATGCGATACCTGTTATCTGTACGTTCACCAACAATCCAGATTACATCTTGTCCACTGCATAAAAGCCATGTTTTCTCTTTATCGAACAGCGAAAATTTCTTATCACTAAAATAATCGCTAATTTTTTTCTTTCCTTTCATTCCGAATGGAACAAACCAATCTCCCTCTTGCCAATGTCTTAAAACGAGGGGAAAAGATAATTTATCAAAATCAAAATAAGCAAACTTTTTATCTTTTTCGATCTGGTAGCTTTCTTTAATAACAACTATCTCGGGTTTAAGTTCAACGGGCAAATCTACATTATCATCTTCCAGGTTAATCAGATAAGCTCTGTTATCCTCTCCCGACAGAACATCAATCAGCAAATCGGAACGATCTTTAAGCAGGCGGTGCGTGGATGAATAAAAGATTTTCCCGGAATCTTTATCAAGTACAGTAAAGATAGATTCGCAGACTGTTCGGCTAAACCCATAGGGTTTCAGCATTTCATACAGAATGGTTGCCGGTGCTGGAAACGATAATAAAGCAGAAATAGACAATCGGTTGTTTTGGATTATTACTCTTCTGGCTTCTTCAATCGAGTGATTATAAATCAGCGAAGCATCGTACAAATGATTTGCCGTTCGGGCCAAAGAAGCTTTAACAGACGGATTGATCTCTTCCAATAAGGGAATTACTTTCAACCGGATAAAGTTACGTGTGTATATATCAGAACTATTGGAACTGTCTGTTACATATTCCAAACCGTTATTTTCTATATAAGCATAAATATCCTCTCTGGATACACACAGCAATGGACGTACTACATTCCCATTTTTGGGTTTAATACCCGTTAAACCTGTAAGCCCGCTACCCCTTGTCAGATTAATAAGCAGTGTCTCCACACTATCATCCCGATGGTGAGCCACGGCAACCGCATCGGCATCGTATGTATTAAGAAGCTCTTCAAACCATCTATACCGCAGTTCTCGGGCAGCCATTTCTACAGAAAGTCTGTTCTCCTGTGCATATTTATTGGTTTCGAAGGATATTTTACATAAAGGAACCTGTAACCGTTTGGTAAAATCGATCGTAAATTGCTCGTCTCTGAAGGATTCGTCTCCACGCAAATTAAAATTACAATGAGCTGCAATGCATTTATATCCTAAGGATACAAGTATATGAAGCAAAGCAACAGAATCTGCTCCGCCACTTATTCCAACTACAACCGGCTTTTCTCCGGATAGCAATTGGTGCTGAATAATGTATTGCTGTATTTGTTCCTTCATAAAACAACATAGGGATACGTTTTGCGTATCCCTATCTGTATGCTTCGGTAATTGTTTATACTTCTACGCCAGCCAATTCCGGGTCGATCATAATACGACCACAATATTCGCAAACAATGATTTTCTTACGAAGTTTGATGTCCATCTGCTTCTGGGGCGGTATTTTATTAAAGCAACCACCACATGCATCACGCTGGATATAAACAACAGCCAAACCGTTGCGTGCACCTTTACGGATACGTTTAAATGCCGACAATAAACGAGGTTCGATGGAAGCTTCAAGCTTTTTGGCCTTTTCTCTAAGTTTTTCTTCTTCCTGTTTGGTTTCAGAAACAATCTCTTCCAATTCGCCTTGTTTTTGAGCAAGGTCGGCCTTACGTCCATCCAATGTCTCGGTAATCTGGGCGATTTCCTCTCTTTTCGCAACTGCTGCAGCACTGAACTCACGAATTTTCTTTTCAGAGAATTCTATTTCCAGTCCCTGGAATTCAATTTCTTTCGAAAGATTATCGAATTCGCGGTTATTACGTACGTTATCCAACTGTGATTTATACTTTTCAATCAGTCCGGTTGAATCAGCAATCTTGTTCTTTTGTTCTACAACAGAAGTCTCGAAGTACTTAATTTCAGACTGATAATTTTGAAGACGAGTTTCAAGACCTGCTATCTCATCCTCTAAATCCTGAACTTCCAAAGGCAGTTCACCACGAAGCGTCTTGATCTTATCGATCTCAGTCACCATCGTCTGAAGTTGATACAGCCTGGAAAGCTTTTCTTCAACTGTAACTTCTTTTTCAGCTGATTGTTTCTCTGTAGCCATTCTATAAATATTTTACCGGGTTTGAATTAACATTCGAAAAATGCAGGGCAAAGGTAGGAAATTTTTTTGATATTATTGTATAGAATATCTCTTTTGTACATTCTTCCGACTCATAATGACCAATTACAGCCAATAATATCCGATCTTCCACATTATAATAGTCGTTATACTTCGCTTCGCCCGTAATAAATACATCGGCGCCATAAGCTATGGCATCTTTTATCAGAAATGCTCCGCTTCCGCCGCAAATAGCGACTTCACGTATATTTTTACCTGTAAAAGGAGAATGCGTCAAGCTTTTTAAATGGAATATATTTTTAATCCGTAGTAAAAAGCTCTGTTCATCTTCACTTTCGGGCAACTCTCCTACTACACCGGAACCTGCCTGTGTCCAGTTATTTGCCAGCGGATACAAGTCGTATGCAGGCTCTTCGTACGGATGAACAGACATCAGCGACTTTATCACTGCACTTTTCATACTTACGGGAAGCACTGTTTCAATACGTACTTCGGGTTCTGTATGCAGGTCGCCTATTTCTCCGCAGAAAGGATTAGCACCCTCTTTTGCTCTGAAACTACCCTCTCCACTCACATTGAAGCTGCATGAATCGTAATTGCCTATACAACCTGCTCCGGCATTGAACAATGCCTGCCTTACCGCTTCGGCATGTGATGCGGGTACGAATGTGACCAATTTAAGCAAAGATGCCTTCAGGGGACTTAATATCCGTACGTTTTGCAACCCTATCATTTCGGCCAATTTATAGTTCACTCCTCCCGTGGCATTATCCAGGTTGGTATGTGCTGCATAAATCACCAGATCATGTTTACAGGCCTTTATCATACATCGTTCGATATAGGTAGAACCGGTCAACGATTTAAAGGGCTTAAAGGCCAGCGGATGGTGCGAAATAATAAGATTACAATCCAATTCGAGGGCTTCATCAATAACCTCTTCGGTAACATCTACACAAAAAAGCACACCGGTTGCAGGTTGGTTAATATCTCCAACCTGCACACCGGCATTATCAAAGTCTTCTTGTAATGGCAGCGGAGCATACTGTTCTATTTCTTTCAGTATATCTCTTACACGTACCATCTTATTCCTTTATGTCTACTACCAGATTCAACTCTTCCAGCTGTTCGATATCAATTGGTGCAGGTGCATCAATCATAACATCGCGTCCCGAGTTGTTTTTCGGGAATGCAATACAATCTCTGATCGAATCGAGACCGGCAAACAAAGAAACCCAACGATCCAGACCATAAGCCAATCCACCATGAGGAGGAGCACCATATTTAAATGCATTCATCAGGAAGCCAAATTGTTCCTGAGCTTTCTCGTCTGTAAATCCAAGTAATTTAAACATCTTCTGCTGCAAGGCACTGTCATGAATACGGATAGATCCACCTCCCACTTCGACACCATTGATAACCATATCATAGGCATTGGCGCGAACTTCTCCGGGGTTAGTATCCAACAGCGGAATATCTTCCGGTTTTGGTGACGTAAATGGATGGTGCATTGCATAGAAACGCTTAGTTTCTTCGTCCCACTCAAACAAGGGGAAGTCCACAACCCATAAACATACAAAATTATTTTTGTCACGCAGTCCCAGTTGATTTCCCATTTCAAGACGTAATTCACACAATTGCTTACGTGTTTTCATTACATCATCTCCCGAAAGGATAAGAATCAAGTCGCCCGGTTTAGCATTAAAGGCTGCTTTCATCTCCTGCAACGTTTCCTGGGTATAGAATTTATCCACACTCGATTTAACAGTACCATCTGCTTCTACGCGTGCATAAACCATTCCTTTGGCTCCAACCTGCGGACGTTTAACAAAATCTGTAAGGGCATCCAGCTGCTTACGGGTATAAGATGCCGCACCTTCCGCGCAAATACCCCCTACATAGGCTGCATTATCAAAAACAGAGAACCCTTTACCTTGCATGATGTCCATTAGTTCTACAAACTTCATATCAAAGCGAAGGTCCGGTTTGTCGCTTCCATAATACTTCATGGCATCGTGCCAGGTAATACGTGCAAACGATTCTTTATATTCTATACCACGGATGGTTTTAAACAAATATTTGGCCATTCCTTCAAACAATGAAAGAATATCTTCCTGTTCTACAAAACTCATTTCGCAGTCAATCTGAGTAAACTCAGGCTGGCGGTCGGCACGAAGGTCTTCATCACGGAAACACTTCACAATCTGGAAGTAACGGTCAAATCCCGAAACCATCAGCAATTGCTTAAAGGTTTGAGGCGACTGTGGCAGTGCATAAAACTGTCCGGCGTTCATACGCGAAGGAACTACAAAGTCGCGTGCACCTTCGGGAGTCGATTTAATAAGCACCGGAGTTTCCACTTCCAGGAAATTCTGTTGATCAAGATACTGACGCACGGCAATGGTCATCTTATGACGAAGCTCCAGGTTGGCACGTACAGAAGAACGACGCAAGTCCAGGTAACGATACTTCATACGCAGGTCGTCTCCACCATCCGTGTCATCCTCAATCGTAAACGGAGGTGTAACCGAGCTATTCAAGACGTTTAAGTCCGAAACAATGATTTCGATCTCGCCTGTTGGAATATTCATATTTTTACTTGAACGCTCTTTTACTGTTCCGGTTGCCTGAATTACAAATTCGCGTCCCAGTTTATTTGCCTTTTCACAAAGATCGGCATTTGTTTCCTGATTAAACACCAGCTGCGTAATACCATAACGGTCACGAATATCGACAAAGGTCATCCCTCCCATTTTACGGGTTTTCTGAACCCAGCCGGCCAAAATTACGACTTCCCCTTCATTGGCAAGGCGTAACTCTCCACATGTTCTGTTTCTGTACATAAAGGTATAAATATGTATAATTGTTTTCTTTTACAAACGATACTGCAAACTTACATAAAATACTTTATTAATTCTTGTGATGATTGAAAAAGTATCAATAAAATGGAATCCTTTTTTTGTTAAAGTGATCGGATAAGGCTGCGCTTGACTGTTGGGAAGTAACTTCTTTAAAATATGTGCACACCAAATAAGAATTCGTCGATGTTGCAACATAAAACAATTATACCGATTGATAGTTTGCAGAACTTTCCGAAACTAACAACCGGTATATAGTATGATAAACAGCCTCAGGTTGGTCTAAATGTGTATGCAGACCAGACCGGGACTGATTGAAATCATTAAAAGGAATGATGCCTCATTAAATAATACACATTATTCGTGAGCCACTTTAGTATGATTTGGCAAGACCAAATTCAGAATAACACCGATCAATGAAGCTAAACCAATTCCTGCAATGGTAAATTCGCCAAACTGAAATACTGCACCGCCGATACCGAATGTAAGAATCAACGACGAAATAATCAGGTTACGGGTATTACCCAAATCTGTTTTATTTCTGATCAGATTATTGATACCAACCGAAGCTATTGTTCCGAATAACAACATCATGATACCCCCCAGAACTGGCGAAGGGATAGTTTTTAAGAGAGCACTAACCTTTCCAATTACTGAAAATAAAATACCGGTAACGGCTGCAATACGAATGACTGAAGGGTCTGTAATCTTTGTAAGAGAAATAGCTCCTGTTACTTCCGAATAGGTAGTTACTGGAGGCCCTCCGATGATACCGGCAGCAGCACAAGCCAATCCATCACCCAACATGGTACGATGCAATCCGGGATCTTTCACAAAATCTTTTCCTGTAACCGAATTTACCGCATAAATATCACCCACATGTTCAATCACCGGAGCGATGGCAACCGGGGCTAAAAACAGAACTGCTTCCAAAGAAAACTGTGGAGTTACAAATTGAGGTAACGAAAACCAAGGTGCAGCAGCTACCGGTGCCAAATCAATGTCAAAAAACAGCAGACCTACTACATAGCCAACAATTATTCCTGAAAAAATAGGAATAAGCTTCAGCAAACCCTTACCCAGCATTGTAACACATACTGCCGTAAATAAAGCTACCAGAGCCAGGATCCAGTTATCCTTAGCCATGTTTACTCCGGTTCCAGCCAAAGATAAACCGATAAGAATAATTACAGGACCTACCACTACCGGAGGAAAAAGCCGGTGGATAAAACTAATTCCACGCCATTTGATAAGCAAACTCATTATTCCATAAACGGCACCCACAGCTACAAATCCGGATAATGTTCCCGGAAGGCCGTACAATTCGGTCGCCTTCAAAATAGGCGCGATGAATGCAAAACTACTTCCTAAAAAAACCGGAACTTTACCTTTGGTAACTAAATGAAAGATAAGTGTGCCAAGTCCTGCGGTAAAGAGCGCAGTAGAGGGATCTAACCCAACGAGAAGCGGCACTAAGACTGTGGCACCAAAAGCCACGAACAAGAATTGAACCCCTACAACAGTTTTTTGAAAGGGATTTAGGTGTTGATTTTTCTCCATTAAATTTAGTACATTTGTGCAAAGATAAATAATTTATCCAAATTTTATATAATGATGGAATCTGCAAACAAAAAAAATGAAAAGGCGTATTTGGCTTCAGGTTGTTTTTGGGGAACTCAATATCATCTGAACAAAGCATTTGGCGTTACGTCTACCTTTGTTGGTTATATGGGCGGCGAACTTGAAAACCCTACCTATCCCGAAGTTAAAACCGGACTTACCGGGCATGTGGAAACAGTGGAAGTGAATTTTGATCCGGAAGAGATCTCATTCGACAAGGTATTGGAATTATATTTTGAGACACACGACTTTACACAAGTTGGCGGTCAGGGTCCCGACATAGGCACGCAATACAGATCTGTAATTTTCTATACAGACGAAAAACAGAAAGAAACAGCAGAAAAGTATATTGCTATTTTATCGAATATGGGGCACAAGGTCGCTACCGCGTTAGAGCCCGCCTGTAAGTTTTGGGTAGCAGAAGACTATCATCAACATTATTACGATAAAAAAGAAGATACACCTTATTGTCATATTTATAAGAAAATATTTTAATGCAGGATAAACATTTTTTGCAATTCTTTTTACACTTTAGTTATCTGAAGATGCATCCAAACAGAGTATTAAATAACTGCTTAATTGCAACATAGATATATAATTTATATACGGATTGTTATTTGGAAATACAGCGATTTATAAAGGTAGAATTATGGTTACTGCAACGATTTTTAGACTAAAATATTTGGCTATTCCAATTACATTTTCTATCTTTGTTGTACAGAAAATGAGTTAAGCCGCACTTGTTCGATTGGCAAACTCATCAGTATTTTTAATTCCGAGACAAGCTCTCGTTGTCAATGGCGGGCCGCACCCTTCGGGGCATGCATAGCACAGCGGATTACAAAGACGGCGAAGCACTCAAAACCTGTCAAACGGAGTTTCTTCATATCTTCAGTGCGGCTTTCTTTAGCATACTATAGCGGAAATCTTAAAAGGTTTCCGCTTTTTTTATCTACCTCGTACACTTTCTTCATCTCTCATTTAGTTGAGATACATGGGATCACCGACAAAAGTTGAGG
>WARP01005966.1_pt1 | contig 12118 bp, 15 predicted proteins | sample 4769151 | NCBI WGS metagenome assembly WARP01 (sample SAMN08893023, study PRJNA449175) | gut metagenome | isolation source: rumen sample fed with dry roughage | host: cow | place: India: Nagpur | collected 2016 | reverse complement strand
ACCACTCATTTTTTTCTTTTTTCCTAGGTTAAAACGCGCAGACGATTCTTTTCTTTATATGCTGTGTGCGAAAATATCCGACAACAAAGGTATTATATCACGTATCTCATCAAAAATACCTGTTTTGAAGTAAACTTCACTTTACTTAATCAACTCTATCATTATTAATACAAATAAACTGGCGTTAATTCGCAGATTTTCCGGCAGTATTTTAGTAAAAAACGTCATCTCCGTCAGTATCTCACGCATTTTTCGCATGTCTTATATATCTCTGAAAGTAAACAGAATACTTGTCCACACTTTGTACTCCATTCTTTAGAGTGGTAACGTTAAACGAACACTTGAGACGCATCCTTCGTTTCAGTTAGAATGCTGAAACATATTAGGTTCCTGATCAGTTATCCACGATCGGGAAACAAAACTCAAGGGAGAATCTTACATGCAAGAAATTATAATCGGCATTGGAGTAACTGCCCTTGCGGGAGCTCTCGCAGCGGTTGCCGGTGCAGCCGAAGATACTGAGTCCAACATCGGATCACAAGGTGACCCGAACTCTCAGGTCCAGCTCGCACCGCAGATGGGATACACTCACCGTATCTATAACAAGGCAGTGAGTGGGGAACCACCGGCATACACCCTGTGGGTGACCCTTGCTTGTGGTGTTGCATGGGCATTCCTTATGTTAGGAGTGAATGCAATCCTCGCAATCATCTTCGGAACAGTTCTCGCAACCTTTGTGCAGGGAGTTTACGCAACTACTGCATACCTTGGAAGAACCGCAAGTCTTTCCAAGTTCGGACAGCCGGTCTTTATTGATGTTGTTAAATCAGTAACGACCGTGACTATGGCTCACGCATTCGTAGCTATCTTCGCAACGGTAACTGTATGTTACCTTATGATGACAGTAATCGGTCATCCGTTTGCTCTTCCGCTTCTCGGTATCGTATGGGGTCTTGCCCTTGGTGCAGCAGGTTCTGCAACCGGAAACCCGTACTATGGTAAAGAGCGTCAGTATCAGAACCAGAAATTCGGTGCTGGTGTCCCAATCTCTGCATCAGGTAACATCGTTCGTTATGCAGAAGCCGGACAGAGAAGCTCGATCGACAACGGTTTCTTCACCGCAAAATTCGGTGGACCCGCTTCCGGTCTTTGTTTCGGTCTGATCGTGTTCTTCGAACTTTGGCGTACAATCATCTTCGAGGACTACCTCGCCGGATGGGGTGCCGTTATCGTCGGAGCACTTGTTATCATCATCTTCATGATCATCGACCGTTACGTTGAAGTCTGGGCACGTAAGAACTACGGACCCTACACCGTGGAGGCCTGAATATGAGTGCAATTGCAGCTAAACCCGGAGCAAACGCCGGCTCATTCCAGCCCGTTCCTTCGGTCATCGCAATCATCATTGCCATCGTTCTCGTTGGTGTTGCTTACTTCCTTGGAAGTTCCGGCATCCTCGCAGGCGGTGCAATGTACGTGCTTCAGACGCTGAGTTTGATCATTCTTGGTGCAGCCTTAATCGCTTTTGGTGTTCACTTTGTTCCCGTCGGCGGAGCGCCGGCAGCAATGGGTCAGGCACCCGGTATCGCTACCGGTGTCGCAATGCTTGCAACTGGTGCAGGTCTTGCAGGACTCTTTGGAGGAGCATGGGCAGCAGAGTTAGGTCTTGGAGTCGCACTCGCCAGTGGAGCGATCGGCGGCGCATTAATGATGGCAATCACCTGTCTTATGGTGAACATCTCCTATGTCTTCGGCATGGGTATCCCCGCAGCATCAGGTAAGGTCCTGAAAGACCCGATCACTGGTGACTTACAGGCAGCATACAAATCCCAGGGAACCGAAGGTCACGGTTTACCGTTCATCTCTTATGTTGGCGGTGTCATCGGCGGTCTTTTCGGCGGTCTTGGCGGAACACTCATCTACGTTGAACTTCTCAACTTCTACAACGCCGGTCTTCCGGCACTTGGTTTTGTTGGCGCAGAAGACATCAACATGCTCTCTGTTGGTCTTGCCGGCATCTTTGCAATCGGTATGTTCCTTGTTATCGCAGTACTTTCTGCATACAACATCACCGGAACCATTGAAGGCCCTCACGACCCGAAGTTCAAACGTTTCCCCCGTGCAATCGTCGCCGCAATCTTAGCATCATCTGTTTGCGGTCTCGTTGCAATGCTGGTGGTGGCATTATTCTGAGGTGTAAAAAATGTCAGTAAAAGTTGAAGCATCCCACGACGGCATTCCACATGACAAAGTCATGATCATTGGAGCCGTTATTTCACTGGTATCCCTTTACATCGCAATCATCGGTACAGTAATCGGTGTTGACTACCTTGCATTCTTTGGTGGATTTGCAGCAGTCGGCGCCCTTATCTGGGGTAACAGCACAATTAAAAAGCTGTGCAGCTATGGTATCGGAACCGGTGTTCCGTCTGCCGGTATGCTCGCATTCGGATCTGGTTTAATCGCCCTGCTCTTTGCGTCCACCCTTGGCGGATTCAGCATCTGGATCATACCTGTAGCAGCATTAGTAATCGCTCTCATCGTCGGTCTCTTCCTTGGATGGATCTCAAACTCCGTTCTGAACATGAAGATCCCGGTTATGACCAGAAGTATTGCAGAACTCGCCGCAGTCGGCGCCCTTGCCCTTATGGGTTTTGGCGTTGTTGCAACCGGAACCGTTGGCTTTACTGGAATCGCCACCATCGAGATCCTCGGTGTCACTGTATACAATGCATCCTATCTTGGTGCAGGTGTAATTGCAGTTTCATTCATGCTCGGCGCCATCGCTCTCCAGCACCCGTTCAATGCATGTCTCGGTCCGGGCGAGAAACAGGACAGAACCAATATGCTCGCAATCGAGTGCGGTTTCCTTTCCATGATCATCATGGCAGTGATCTCCTTCGTCTTTGTCTCACTGGCAGCGGCCTGGATCTCACTTATCGTGGCTCTCATCGGATGGGCAGTGTCCTATGTCAAATACATCGCTTTATCCAAACGCGATGCAGCAGCCTGGCTTGATGCCAAGCCGTTCTCCGATGCGGAGGAGTAAGTTAGGAGGAAACAAAAATGGGATATGTATTAGTATTACCGGAATTTGGCCTCGTAGCTGATCCAATAGCAGGTATCGTAACGACTGCCGGCGTATCATATCAGCCGGTCATCGATCAGGTGGCAGAACTCGAAACAATCGCTGAAGATCTTGTCGGCATGCTTTCGGGTGAAGGCAACTTCTTAAACAGCTTCCCCGGCCGTGAAAAGACCCTCATGAAAGCAGGTATGGTTACCTCTCTCTGGTATGGTCTTGCTGTCGGTCTGTTTGTGGCCTTCGTCCTTACATTTGCCCTCTACTTCGGAGGTATCTAAAATGGCAGACAAGAAATCCCCGGCAAGCGGATGGCCGATCATCCAGGGTGATTACCACACTGGTGATGCAAACAGCCCCGTCGCTGTTATCACCATGGGTTCTCACCTTGATGAGGCTGGAATCTGTGCCGCTGGTGCAGCTCTTGCAGGTTCCTGTAAGACAGAAAACCTCGGTATCGAGAAGGTCGTTGCAAACGTCATTTCGAATCCGAACATCCGTTTCGTTCTGCTTTGCGGTACTGAAGTGAAAGGTCACCTTTCGGGTCAGTCTATCGAAGCAATGCACAAAAATGGTGTTGAGGGCGGAAAGATCGTCGGTTCTACCGGTGCGATTCCGTTCCTTGAGAACCTTACGGCAGAACACATCAAACGTTTCCAGGAACAGATTGAACTCGTAAATATTATGGAGACCGAAGACATCGGTAAAATCTCCGCAAAAATGAACGAGCTCAAGGCCCGGGATCCCGGAGCATTCGGTGCAGACCCGATGGTCGTCCAATTGTCTGATGATGATAAAGATGGAGCATCAGGTGCCGAATCCGGAGCAGAAGAACCTTTGACCGGCGAAATGGCACTCATTACCGCCCGCATCAAAGCTATCCAGATGATGGTTACCGACATCGGTTACCGCAACAGATTCGCATCCGGTCTCTACGGAGGCAAGATCGAAGGTCTCATGATCGGTTTGATCATCTCTCTGGTTATTCTCGGCGCACTTATCGGTGTCCAGGTGATCTAAAATGGCAGGTTCGATTATTAGAATGGCCGCCATCGACAAGATGGTGGATAATATCAGATACAAGGGCCAGATTCTTGCCAGAACAAACAAGGTCGACTCTGCAATCTCGAGTTCCGGTCTTGTTGGCTTTGCCGCAGGTCTCGTTCTTGCTCTCGTCCTGATTCTTGTACCAGCGCTGGTGTTACTCTGAGGTGAAAAAAATGGCAGATAAAAAATCACCAGCAAATGGATGGCCGATCATTCAGGGAGATTACCACACCGGTGATGCAAACAGCCCAGTCGCTGTTATCACCATGGGTTCCCACCTTGATGAAGCCGGAATCTGTGCCGCAGGCGCAGCTCTTGCAGGTTCCTGTAAGACTGAGAACCTCGGTATCGAGAAAGTTGTTGCAAACGTCATTTCAAACCCAAACATCCGGTTTGTTCTGCTCTGTGGAACTGAAGTGAAAGGTCACCTTTCGGGTCAGTCCATCGAAGCAATGCACAAGAATGGAGTTGAAGGCGGAAAGATCGTCGGTTCTACCGGTGCTATTCCGTTCCTTGAGAACTTGACGGCAGAACACATCAAACGTTTCCAGGAACAGATTGAACTCGTAAACATCATGGAGACCGAAGACATCGGTAAAATCTCCGCAAAGATCAACGAGCTCAAGGCCCGCGACCCCGGAGCATTCGCTGCTGACCCGATTGTCATTCAGTTAACTGATGACGCCGGCGGATCAGAAGGCGGTGCAACGGTTGCCAGCGCCAACCCCCAGTTCCTCGAGATCGAGAAACGTCTTGATGCAATCGAGCAAAAGATTGAGTTCACGGACGCAGAAATTGCGATGCGTGTCGGAAGAAAAATTGGCCGTGACATCGGTATCCTCTACGGACTTGTAGCAGGTATCATTGCCTTCCTGGTAATCATTTACTGGATGTCAGGGTTATTATTCATGTAATGAGGTGCCAATATGTTCAAGTTTGAAAAAGAACAGCAGGTCTTTGACTTTAATGGAACGAAGATTGGTGGACAGCCCGGAGAATATCCGCGTGTACTTTCACCGTCCATCTTCTACAACAAACACGAGATCGTCTTAAACGATCACACCGGTGAAATCGACAAAGCAAAAGCAGAAGCACTCTGGAACCGCTGTCAGGAACTCTCTGACATTACCGGTAACAAGTACTTCCTCCAGATCCTCGCAGAACACGCTGAGGCATTTGAGTCGTATTTCTCCTGGTTCGACAGTATCGACAACAAGACCGCATTCCTGATGGATTCCTCTGCTCCGGCAGCACTTGTCCACGCAACGAAATACGTTACGGAAGTCGGTCTTGCAGACCGTGCAATCTACAACTCTATCAACGGTTCGATCCTTCCGGAGAACGTTCAGGCACTTGCAGAGTCCGATGTGAACTCCGCAATCGTTCTGGCATTCAACCCAGGTGACTCATCCGTTGCCGGACGTGAGAAAGCACTCGTCGATGGTGGTGTCGCTGGTCAGGCAAAAGGTATGATCCAGATCGCAGAAGAATGCGGTATCACCCGCCCGATTCTCGACACTGCAGCAACTCCCCTTGGTCTCGGTTCCTTTGGTTCCTACCGTGAGATCCTTGCATGCAAGGCAATCCACGGTATGCCGACCGGTGGTGCATACCACAACATGACGGTGTCCTGGACCTGGCTGAAACGCTGGAGAAAGAACATCCACGAGCAGTATGCAGACAAACCGCTCCTTGCAGAGCAGATGTTCCACCACCACTACGGCGGCATCGAAGGCGTACGCCAGGCTGCATGGTCCTCACCTGATATCGGCTGCAACATCATGGCAATGACCCTTGGTGCAGACTTAATCATGTACGGTCCGATCGAGAACATGGAAGGCGCTGCAACTGCAACCGCATTCTCTGACATCGTTCTTGCCGAAGCCTTCAAGGACTTTGGCGGAACCCTCGGCGTCGAAGACGGTCCGATCTCCAAACTCGTATAAACGTAAGAATAGGGAAGGGAGATCTCTCCCTTCATTTGTTTTTTTTAATTTATTTTTCCGGTCGGGCTCTTTTCGCATCAGAAGAAATACATAGACTGACAGCGAAACACTGGTAATTATGCATGTCCGTGAGGGGAACCTGACCCAGCAGTACTTCTGCGATTACCTGACCTTGTTTGCCGGGGCTCCATCCGAAAAAAAAACAGATCATGAAGACATCGTCTTAGCCAATCTCTTTCTTCACCGGATGAGTGTCGACGGCGGGTTTCATGCACGGGTAATTTTCTCGATCCTCGGACACGAATCAGACCGCACGCTCCTCATCAGCCTCTTCAAGGAAGTCTCCGGCGAAGAATACGCTCCCCTTCGGCTTGACGACTGGCTGAAATCTGCATATGAATCTGCAGTAAAGAATGCCGATATCCCCAGGAAAACCGCTCTCTCTGCCATGCTCCGCTCCCAGATCGCCGGAACGAATATGGCTGCCGAGATCGTTTCCGCTTCTGGAAGTCCGTATCCCGAAAGCTGGTGGCAGCTCAAAAGCCGCCGGCTGACCGTGGAAGAGATCGAAAATGCCGACATCTACTTCGGAATCGGCCGCCGGCCGTTCTGGCACTCCTTCCCTCTCGACGAGTATGCTGCCGTCCTGAGCGGCGCTGAAACACTCTCTCCAGAGATCATCTATGATATCGTCGTCTGCGTTGCCGGCGCCTGGTTCTCCACCCTGACCCGCGAGGAAAAGATCATCTGGCTGAACATGCCCCGGACGACCACGGAGGAATGGACAAAATATGCCGCCCCTCTTCTTGCCCTCGAGACGCCGGGTCCTGCCCTCTCAACGGCAAACTGGCTGTATGCCTCAGGAAATCATGATGCGGCTTTGGACCTCTATGCCGGGATAACTCTTGCCTTCCCCCATACGCCGGCAGAAAAATCCTCGTTTGAACTGATGGGCGCCATTCTGCGTGAGTTCGGCGATGCCGACTACGCCTTTGAGTCTTACAAAAGCGCGTTTCTTCTCGCAAGAAACGAAGGTCCTTACCAGACTGCTCTCGGCCTGAAAAACCTCTGTGAAGTAGGTGAGGATCTTGGTGAAGATATGCGTGATTATTACGTCCGTATCGCCTCGATCGCAGAAGAACTTCCTTCTGCCGACCGGATCAGACTCTACTTCGATCTCGCTTCGTCTGCCAGAAAAAACTACCAGTATGCGGATGAGTATGCCTATCTCGAACGCATCATCAGCGAGGAAGAACCGCAGGAACCGTACTTCTCCCGGGCGCTGTCCCGCATCTCCGAGATGAACGAGTCTCTCGATGAAAACGGCACACCCGACGTCACTCTGCTTTCGGCAAAAGACCGGGATGAACAGGCCGGCATGCTCAGATCACGCGGGGATGCCGCCTACTTCGGTTTCGATCCCGTCTGTGCCCTTTACTGGTATAACCGGGCGGATATGATCACCGGTCCTTCCTCCTCCGGCAGCAAATTCCGGGCGGCGGTTGCTGCAGGTCTGTATGCCGAAGCAAAAGAGTATGCATCAACATCTGCAGAACACGCCGTGGTTCTCGTAATGGAAGGGGCTCCTCCCCACATAATTGCCCGCGAACTGAACACGGCCGTCACCGATGCCTGGAAAACCGGCAGCGATATCCAGACGATCGTTACTCCGGCAATCACGATGCTTCCGGCAAAAGACCGTATGCTTGTCTGCGAGATCCTTGCCGACCGTTCGACCCGTGACGATGAAAGATCCTTCATCTGTTCGGGGCTCGGCCACTGCTGCATGGCCCTTGGCATGCCGGATGAAGCACGCCAGATGTTTCGTTCAGCTCTGCGTGCCAACCCCTCCAATCCGGTCCGGTCCCGGATCTTTGCGGAACTCGGCTGGCTGGAGTATGAAGTTGGAAATTATGAAGGATCATCGGAAGCCTACCTCTCCGCCTTAAAACACAATGAACGGTTCCCGGCAGCCTGGGCCGGTCTTGCAAAATCCTGTATCCGAACATCCCGCTATGAAGAGGCACGCGCTGCTCTTGAAAATGCGGTCAGACAGCATCCGGTCAACACGGCATATCAGGAGATGCGCGACGCCGTTTTTGCGATCCTCGCTCATCCTGTCGATGAAACCGCTGATCAGCTCTTTGCTTTGAATGAAGCTGCCGGCCTGCCCGCAGCTGCTGCCCTTTACGCGGAAAAATCGCCGGAAGGTTTTAGAAAAGAAGCCTGGGACGCGGTATCTGCTGCAGATGTTTTTGCATACAGAACCTGATCACCCTTTTTTTACCGCTCTTCACGCACAGTGAACAGCTGCTCGTTTGGCGTAGCCAGCATGATTTTCACCATTTCCAGTCTGATCTCCTGCAAACGGTCCGACTCTTCGGGCGTTGCCGTCTTTGCCGCTGCTCTCACTTTGAGCCGGTGGAGTTCATCACTCGTGAGTTTCGTATCCGGGACCTCATCGATGAACAGTCTGCTCCCGTCCGGTTTTTCCAGAACATAACTCCCGGTGTTCGTGTTTTCAATTGTGAGACGATCCGGATGGCTGTTTAGATCGAAGATGTATCTAAGAGCATCCAGCGGACACCGCTGTGTATGGGACAGAACGGTGATCTTTGTTTCATTCCCGGCCCATGCCGCTGCTTCAAGCGCAATCTTGTAACCGAGCGCGATCCCCGGACAGACATGTCCGTGTGCTTTTGCTATCGTATCGAAATCCGGAACAACTGTCATACAAAAAAATGTTAAAGATATTTGTGGCCGCGAAGCCAGTCTACCTGAGGGGTGGTATACCGATAAATGATATCACACTTGTCATCCTGGAAATCCCAGGGCACAACAATAAGGATATCTCCTTCACGGATCCATACTCGTTTCTTGATCTTGCCTTTGATCCGCCCTAAGCGCGTAACGCCGTCTGAGCATCGAACTCTGATGTGGTTTGATCCAAGCATCAGTTCGGCCTGTGCAAACTGTTCGCGTATTCGTTTATTCGGCAGTTTTACACGAATAATACTGCCGTCATCTGATACGTCCTGATTAGCGTTCTCTATTCTTCCCAAGTGATACTTCCCCTATAGTACTTTATTATAGGGGTTGAAACCTGATAAACACTCCGGGACCCGGCCTCTTTTCTAAGAGAAGGAAAACGGCGGTGAAATTTTCGTTAAAATCCGTGACCGGGATGTCTCTGACGGTTCCGGCAGACCTTTTTTCATCATTTCCGTGAATCCAGTGCCAGGACCTATACGGTTGAGACGGGAGGAAAAAAGGGACCGTTCCGTCCGGAAGCTTAATGTATATATACATTATACACATTAGGCAAGGTACGAACAGGTGAAGATCCTTATCAGCAACGCGAGTGAAAAGCCGATCTATGAGCAGATAACAACGCAGCTCAAAGCCATGATCATCAGCGGCGAGCTTCTTCCCGAGTCGCCGCTTCCAAGCATGCGTCTTCTTGCAAAAGAGCTGAGAATCAGTGTCATCACCACAAAACGGGCGTACACCGATCTGGAACGCGACGGTTTTATCGAGACCGTTCCCGGGAAAGGCAGTTTTGTCGCCAAAAAAAATACCGAACTGATCAGAGAACAGCAGCTGCTTTTGGCTCAGGAGCATCTGCAGAAGGCCGTTGATGCGGCGAAACATTTCGGGATACCAAGATCCGAGCTCAGCGAGATGCTCGAACTCATCTATGATGGAGAATAACAATGTCTGACGCGATTTGTGTAGAGAAATTATGTAAAGAATATCCGGATTTTTCCCTGCAGGACGTCTCGTTTTGTCTTCCGAAAGGAAGCATCATGGGGTTCATCGGGGAGAACGGAGCAGGAAAGACCACTACGATAAAAACCATGCTTGGGATCGCGAAAAAAACCGGCGGTTCGGTGAAACTGTTCGGGCTGGATTTTGCTGATCACGAAAAGGAGATCAAGAGCCGTATCGGCGTCGTCTTCGATGAATGCAGTTTTCACGACACGCTCACTGCGGCGGACGTGGCGAAGATCCTTGGAAGGATCTATCCCGCGTGGGACGATCCGCTCTATCTCAGATATCTCAGACAGTTCGGCCTTCCGGAAAAGAAAAAGATCAAAGAGTACTCCCGGGGAATGAAGATGAAACTCAGCATCGCCGCCGCCCTTTCCCATCACCCGGATCTTTTGATCCTCGATGAACCCACGAGCGGCCTCGATCCGGTCGTCCGCGAGGAGATCCTGGATATCTTCCTTGAGTTCATTCAGGACGAGGAGCATGCGATCCTGCTCTCCTCGCATATAACGAGCGATCTTGACAAGATCGCCGATTACCTGACCTTCATCCATGAAGGAAAGATCGTGCTTTCCAAATCCAAAGACGAGCTTCTGGAAGATCTGGGGATTCTCAAATGCAGCCGGGAAGAGTTCGATGCTCTCGACAAAAAATCATTTCTGACCTGCCGGACGAATCAGTTTGGGTGTGAGGTCCTCATCAAAGACAAGAAGGAGTTCATCGTCCGGCATCCTGAGATGATCGTGGATCCGGTCTCGACCGAGTCGGTGATGCTGATGTACGCCCGGGGGACAGCGGTATGAAACCCGCGTTTTTGCTTCCCGGCCTTATGCTCAAGGATCTGCTGAACCTTCGGCCGATGGGAAAGACCCTTCTTCTGATGTTTTTCATCTTCGGGATCATCTTCATTCCGATGGGAAATATCATGACCGTGTATTTCCTGCTGATGATCTTTGCCGCTCTGCTTCCGATGACCTCGCTTTCGATGGATGATCTGGCGAAGTGGGACCGGTATGCCTTAACGATGCCTGTTACGAGACAGGAGATCGTGCGATCCAAGTATCTGCTGATGCTGGTGTTTTTCGTGATCGCGTTTCTGGTCTCCGGGACCATCGCTGCTGTCATGATGTATCTGGATCCTTCGAACGCGACCCCGCTGTGGTTTATGCTGCTTGTCGCTGCTCTGGGTATCTTCTACGGAGCATGTCTGATCCCGCTCCTCTATAAATTCGGTTCGGAAAAAGCCAGGTATCTGATGTTTGTGCTGATGATCGCAGCCGGAGTATTTCTGGTCGGCTGGTTCGCTCTTTTCGGCGAATCGTTTACCGGAGATCTCCTGCCCTTTGTGCTGACGCTCGATGCAGCGTCCATCGCTGCGGTCGTCGCCTCATACTTTGTATCGGTCAGGATCTATGAGAAAAAGGAGTTCTGAAATGGCGGCATCGCCAAAAGAGCAGCTTTCAGAGCTTGAAGATGAGCTTGCCCTGCTGAAAGCGTATCCACAAGAGGGTCTGGAAACCATCATCAGAGAGATCGGGTTTTCCTGTACCTGCTGCGGGAAATGCTGCACAAAAGCGTTCAACGGTCATGTGTTTCTTCTTTCGGAGGATGCCAACCGTTTGAAATCGTTTTCGCCTGAGTCAATGATCCCGGCACCCGATTTTCCGTACTCGGATCCGTCCGGGAACTTCTATGTGTCCGGGTATGCGCTGAAAACACAAGAAAACGGGGACTGCGTGTTTCTGGACGAAAACCGCCGATGCAAAATCTATGATCAGCGGTTTGCGATCTGCCGGGTGTATCCGTATATGCTTCACCGGGAGCCGGATGCCCGGGGAAAGATCGACTGGCGGCAGATATCGGGTCTCGACGAACACGGGGAGTATGACTGTATCATCTCTGATGAGGAGTGTTCCCGGATCGCCGAAGAAACGATCGTCTATGAAACCGCGTATCTGGAACAGGAGATCGCTTTTCATAAAGCTATCCTGCAGAAGTTTTCCGAAGAAGGTGTTCGGTTCGTGAGAAAGGATCACGATGCCCGGGTCCGGGCATTTCTGAAAACAGGGAAAGCGACGGTGTTTGTCTGGGACGGGTCCGGTTTCGTACAAGAAGTACTGTAAATGGGATTTACGCGGCGTGATCTTAACCGAAAAAACAACTGAAGTCCTTTGAGATGTACTTCGGTTTCGTGTANNGCTGGGTTTGGATGTATGAGATTTCCACCGCGAATAAGCCCAAGCGGACAAACCCGCTTGAGGCGGCACGCAAG
>WARP01003259.1_pt1 | contig 12137 bp, 6 predicted proteins | sample 4769151 | NCBI WGS metagenome assembly WARP01 (sample SAMN08893023, study PRJNA449175) | gut metagenome | isolation source: rumen sample fed with dry roughage | host: cow | place: India: Nagpur | collected 2016 | reverse complement strand
GCTACCCAAATGGACATCAAGGTAGACGGACTTTCGTTCGAAGTTTTGGAAAATGCCTTGGAACAAGCCAGGCAAGGTCGTCTCCATATCATGGGTGAGATGATGAAGACCCTTGATGCTCCGAGGGAAGATCTCAAGCCTCATGCACCAAGGATCGTATCCATGATTATCCCCGGAGACTTTATCGGTGCTGTTATAGGTACAGGCGGAAAGGTTATCCAGGAGATCCAAAAGACCACAGGGACCACCATCACCATCACAGAGCAGGATGGTACAGGTATTGTGGAGATTTTTGGAGAGAACAAAGAGAACATGGATAAAGCATTCGAGTGGATCAAAGGTATAACCACTGTTCCCGAAGAGGGTACAATCTACACCGGCAAGGTGGTTTCCATCCTGGAATTCGGTGCATTTGTGCAAATACTTCCGGGCAAAGAGGGACTGCTCCATATTTCGGAACTTGACTGGAAAAAGGTAGAGAAGGTAGAGGATGTGCTTAACATTGGCGACATGGTAGAGGTGAAACTCCTCGAGATGGACCAAAAGAGCGGTAAGATGAGACTCTCCAGGAAGGCTTTGATGGAAAAACCCGAAGGTTATGTAGAGCCTGTACGCAGGCCCAGGCCAGAGGGAGGCAGCAATGACCGTGGAAGGGGAGGACGCCCTGACGGCAGGAATGGCGGCAGAGGTAACGACCGGGGACCAAGAAGAAGTTAGTTTGGAAATTATTACTAAACTTCTGTAAAATAGACAAAAAGGCATCCGAAAGGATGCTTTTTTTTTGGTGCATGAAAGTAATGGCTTTTACTAAAATTCGAGTTATAGTAAAATGTTGTAATTAAAAGCGACTTAAAAGCTATAAAGTGTAAGGTGGAAATTGGAAAAAGTATGGTATATTAAGAATCAATAGAGTTTGGACCCCGCTAGAACTCTTTTTAGGCAATGATTATTAGATTTTTTTGTTTTGAGTTTTATTTGTTATAAATTCGTAGTTGAAACAGTCACAAACTTAATTTTAACTTAAACAAACTAGTCTATGAAGAAATCTATCTTGATTGTCTTGGTCATGCTGCTTGTCGGCTCGGCCATGGCTCAGGTGAGAGTTACAGGAACGGTAACTTCTTCCGAAGATGGCTCTCCTGTACCGTTTGCCACAATTTTGGTAAAGGGTGTAAGAGGAGTGGGAGCAGCAACTGATCTGGATGGTAAATTTACCATCGAAAACGTAGCTCCGGATGCAGTCCTTGTATTTTCCTACATCGGATTTGTAACTCAGGAAATCCAGGTAAACAGCAGGGCACAAATCGATGTTGTGCTAATGCCCGATTTGACCCGCCTGGACGAAGTAATGGTGGTTGCCTATGGTACATCTACCAAAGGTACATTTACAGGCGCTGCAAGTGTTGTAAAGAATGATGCGATAAAGGATGTCCCAAGCGTATCGTTCGAAAACGCACTTAACGGCAGGGTTGCCGGCTTGCAGGTTACCACCCTTTCGGGGCAGGCAGGCTCCACATCCTCAATCAGGGTGCGTGGTATCGGCTCAATCAATGCCTCCAATGAACCACTCTATGTGGTGGATGGTGTTCCCGTTGTATCGGGCAGCTCCAGCCAGTTGGGCAGTTACATCTACACATCCAGCAATGTGATGAGTACAATCAATCCAAATGACATTGAGTCCCTCACAGTGCTAAAGGATGCTGCTGCGTCTGCACTTTACGGTTCCCGTGCAGCCAACGGTGTTATCATGATTACCACAAAACGTGGCCGTCAGGGCCGTCCTGTCGTGAACTTCAAGGCATCCGTAGGTCTTACCCCATCCTGGGCTACAGACAACTATGAGGCAGCCAATACCGACCAGCAGATTGAAATGTATTATGAGAACTTTTGGAATGCAGGGGTTTATTACGAAAACAGGACACAGGCAAATGCCAGTGCCCGTGCACTCCAGCAGCTGAACAATCGTTTCAACAAGCATGGATATACCTTTACTGCTCCCGACCATACAGTGAATTCGCTTACAGTTGCGGGAGACAGGGCCGGCAAGTATTTCGACTGGGAAGATGTGCTGTTCCGCACAGCAGTTTACCAGACATACGATTTGTCTATCAGCGGAGCAAATGATGCAACCAGCTATTATACCTCCATGTCCTATACCAAGGAGCAGGGCCGGATTTCTATCAATGATTTTGATCGTATAACAGGCCGCATCAACCTTAACCAAAAGGTGGGCAAATTTGTGGAGTTCTCCACAAACCTCAACATAGCAAAGAGCAACAAAGCCGGTTACAACGATACCCGTGCTTTGGGGAACAACTACTTCCTGCAATCCAGGAACCTTTTGTGGGGTATGTACTGGCCCACCGATTACCAGACTGATGCTCCTTGGACAGCCCGTTACGGCAGCTATGCATACAACCCGGTTTACTATGACAACGAATGGGAAAACGGAACACGTACACTCAGGTTGTCGGTAAACGAGGCCATGACCGTGAAGATTTTACCGGAACTGACATTCAAGAGCATTCTTTCGTATGACAATACCAATACATTGGATCACCTCTACTTTAGCCCGATCCACTTTTCGGGATCCAGTGCAAAAGGGGTAGTACGTGAAATGGCTACAAACATGCAAAAGGTGGTATCTTCCACTACCCTTAACTTTAACAAAGAGTTCAACAAACACACTGTAGGTGCACTTGTTGGTTGGGAAGCTGAGGAGAATAAAACCGATTTTCAAAGGGCAGAGGGTACCGACCTTCCTTCAAGCGCCCTGCATACAGTCGCTACAGCAGGTGTTCTGACCTCAAATGCATATTCATGGGGCAGTACCGTGCTCTCCTTCCTCTCACGTGCAGAGTATAACTATGACAACAAGTATTATGTGTCTGCCTCATTCCGTAGGGATGGTTCTTCGAGGTTTGGTCCAAACACCCGTTGGGGAGACTTTTGGTCTGTTGCCGGTTCTTGGAGAATTGACCGTGAAAACTTCATGGCAGGTGTGGACTTCATAAGCAGTTTGAGGATGAGGGCATCTTATGGGGTCAACGGTACAATGCCTTCGGACTTGTTCGGTTGGCGCTCACTCACAACCTATACAAGCAAATACATGACTTTGCCCGGTGCTGCCATCAGCACAGTAGCAGATGCCGACCTGTCCTGGGAAACCAGCTACACGTCCAATATTGCTTTGGAATTTGGTTTGATGGACCAACGCATTACAGGTACGGTTGAGTACTTTAACAGGGATTCCCGCAACCTTTTGCAGGATGTTCCTATCTCCAGGGTTACAGGATTCAGCTCTACCCTCCAGAACATTGGTGAGATCAACAACCATGGTATTGAGGTGGAACTTTACGGAGAGATAGTAAAGAACAACGACCTTACATGGGGACTGGGACTTACTGCTTCCCATATCAATTCCAAAGTAACCAAGCTATACGGCGGTCAAAACATTATCTGGTATGAACCGACAGGAGGCGATGCCCGTACCAAATTCATCTTCCAGGAGGGTGAGTCCACTTTGGCGGTTTATGGCCGTGAATGGGCCGGTGTAGACAGGGAGACAGGTAAGAATGTATGGTACATGAATAATGAGAATACTACATCCCAGCCAACTACAGTAAATGGCCGCCCGGCAACATTCCGTTACCAGGATGCCAGTGAGAAGATCATCGGCGATATCCACCCCAAACTGTTTGGTGGTATTACATCCAACCTTTCGTGGAAAGGTATCTCTGTGGACCTGGCCTTCACTTACAAACTTGGCGGATACACTTATGATGCTGCAGGAAGGGATGTAACAGACGATGGTTATTATTGGGAGAGGATAGTGTCCCTTGATCAGTACAATAACAGATGGACTCCGGAAAACAAGGATGCCAAATATCCACAAAGGGTTGCCGTTGACTTCGAAGATGTAAACCAAAAGAGCAGTCGTCACCTGCACAAGGCCGATTACCTGAGGCTCAAGTCTTTGAATATCGGTTACAATTTACCTAAGAGCTTTGTGAACAAAATCAAGGTCTCCAGCGCAAGGGTATACTTCAATGGTATGAACCTGTGGACAGTTGCTGCCTACGATGTGTATGATCCCGAGGTTAACGAATATGGTTCAAGAGGATGGGAAACTCCTATCGGAAAGACTTACACTTTCGGTGTTGAATTTACTTTCTAATTTAAACTAGATGCTACAATGAAAAAGATAACATTATTATTGACAGTTCTGGGCATTGTGCTGCTTTCATCATGCGAAGGTTTTTTAGATGTCAAGCCAAGCAACTCTGCCGACTCCGGGACCTCCATTCTCAACGCCAATGATGCCAAAGTTGCATTGAACGGATTGATGAGAAACATGGCCTCGTCCAGCTACTACGGGCGTAACTTCATAATCTACGGTGATGCCAAGGGTGGCGATTTTGCCCTGAGGTCTCAAGGCCGTGGACTGGATGCCCTGTATGTGTTCAACCACTCTGCCTCTTCCAACAGTTACAGCGGTTTTTGGGCTCAAATGTATTACTGCCTGCTCCAGGTAAACAACCTGCTCTTCAATATTGAAAAAATTGAGGAAGCCGGGGACGGGACAACAGCACTAAGTGATTATAAAGGACAGGCTCTTACAGCACGTGCACTTATATATTTTGACCTTGTACGTTTGTATGGGAAACCTTACAACATGGACAAGAGTTCGTACGGTGTTCCGTTGGTGCTTACCCCGATAGATGCAAAGGACCAACCTACAAGGGCCTCTGTAGAGCAGGTTTACACCCAGATTCTGGCAGACCTTACTGCTGCTGCACCCCTGTTGTCCAAAAACATCACAAAGGGTTTCCTCAACTACTACGCAAACAAGTCAATCCATGCCAGGGTAGCCCTTACTATGGATGATTATACAACTGCACTGGCTGCTGCTGAGGAGGTTATAACTTCGGGTAAATACACTTTGTATACTAATGCCAACTGGCTTAACTCATGGGCAAACGAGTTTAGTTCGGAGTCAATTTTCGAACTGGCTATGTACGAGAACGAAGCGAACCTTGGTACGGCTTCACTCGGCTACTATTTGCTCAGGCTGGGTAAAGTTACAGGAGCATCTGGTTGGTTCATGGCAAGTGATTACTATCTTGCCCGCCTTGGACAGGATGCCAATGATGTGCGCTGGAGTGTAATGGATTACGATGAGAGCTCAACAACACGGTTTGGCTCATGCCTCAAGTATGTGGGTGGTCCCGCAATGAAGGGCGACAAAGGAAACATTGCCGCGGCTACAAACGTTAAGGTAATCCGTCTTTCGGAGATTTACCTGATAGCTGCCGAGGCTGCATTCAAACTGCCGACCCCTGACAAGACAAAAGCTGCCAACTACCTCAACCAGATCCGTAAAAGGGCTCCCGGTCTCGCTGCTGCGACAGCTGCTGATGTGACTATGCAGATGATAGAAGATGAGAGGAGCAAGGAGTTGTTTGCCGAGGGCCACAGATACTTTGACATGTTGCGTTGGAACAAATCAATTGAGTTCAACGACGACTTCATATTCCCTGCAGTCCTTATCACCCACCGTGAAAAGATAATTGACAGGACTTTCTATAAAGCCATTCTGCCTATTCCTCAGGAAGAACTGGATGCCAATCCTCCGATTGCCGCCCAGCAGAACCCTGGCTATTAATAATGATGGCTTGAATTTTCAAGGGTTGCCGCTGACGGCAACCCTTTTTTTTATGCCATTTAATTGCCACCTCTCCCCGATTTATTTATATTTGTGGTTAAATTCAATTAATAATTAAAATATTGTAGCCATAATGGAGTATTTTCATATAAGTTCAAAGGAAAACCGGCTGGAGGAGCTGGAGGTTGTACTAAGGGAGGAGTGCAGGGTAGTGATCAGCGAAGGGTCCATGGAGAGAATAATCAAGGGGCGGGAGTACCTGGACAATAAGATAGACCAAGCACAAAAACCTATTTACGGGATAACCACAGGTTTTGGTTCTTTATGTAATGTCTCTATTGAGTCTGCAGACCTTTCCAGGCTCCAGACCAATTTGGTAATGTCCCATGCTTGCGGGATAGGTGAGAAGGTGCCGCCTGCTATTGTAAAGCTTATGATGGTGCTCAAGATCAAATCTTTGGCATATGGCTATTCCGGAGTGAGGAAAGAGACAGTCGAAAGGCTCGCAGATATGTTCAACAATGGAGTTATACCTGTAGTCTATACACAGGGTTCCTTGGGTGCATCAGGAGACCTTGCCCCTTTGGCAAACATGTCCCTTCCGCTGCTGGGACTGGGAGAGGTTTATTACAAAGGAGAGATAAGGGCTGCCGGAGAGGTTAACAGGATATTTGGATGGGAACCATTGACCCTGGCATCCAAGGAGGGTCTTGCCCTGCTTAACGGAACGCAGTTCATGCTGGCATATAGCGTGTGGAATATTCTTAAAGCCAAAAAATTATCGGTTTATGCAGATGCCATAGCAGCCCTTTCAATAGATGCATACGACGGGAGGCCGGAGCCTTTCACTGCAGGTGTCCATAATGTGCGCCCGCATCAGGGTCAGATAGATACTGCTAAAAACATCAGGGAGTTGCTTAAGGGGAGTGAGATAATTTCGAGGGAAAAGGCCCATGTGCAGGACCCATACTCGTTCCGCTGCGTTCCCCAGGTACACGGAGCCTCCAAGGATGCCATCGAATATGCTGCAAAAGTTTTTGAAACAGAGATCAACAGTGCCACAGACAACCCCACAATCTTACCCGATGAAGACCAGATTATTTCGGCAGGGAATTTCCATGGTCAGCCTTTGGCCCTTGCCCTGGACTTTTTGTCAATTGCCCTTGCAGAGCTTGGGAGCATTTCGGAACGCAGGACATACCAGCTGATTTCGGGCAAAAGGGGATTGCCCTCTTTCCTTGTTGCACATCCCGGCCTCAATTCGGGATTCATGATACCTCAGTATGCCCAGGCATCGGTTGTGAGTCAGAACAAACAACTGGCCACGCCTGCATGTGTCGATACTATTGACTCATCCCAGGGTCAGGAAGATCATGTGAGCATGGGTGCAAACTCTGCAACCAAATGCCTGAGGGTGGTGGAGAACCTCGAGAAAATATTGGCCATTGAACTTATGAATGGTGCCCAGGCACTGGAGTTCAGGAGGCCGCTAAAAACCTCTGCAAGGCTTGAATCCATGGTTGAGCAGTACAGGAAGCGGGTCCCGTTTATAGAAGAGGACGATGTTATGTACGTGCATATGAACCAATCCATAGATTTTTTAAGGGATACCGATCCAAATTTTTAGGATGATGGCAAGCATTGTAATCAAAAACATAAAAGAGATTATCCAGACAGAACATGTACCTGTTCAACTCCCCCGTGCAGGAAAAGCTCTTTCGCAACTGAGCAATGTAAAGGATGGGTATATTGCGATTGAAAATGGAACGATAGCTTCTTTTGGGGAGACCTCCTTGTATGAACATGACCCTGTTGTTTCCGGAATGTTGGGCAAGGGGGCTCAGGTGATTGATGCCTCAGGGAAGATGGTGATGCCGGCATTCTGTGACTCACATACCCACCTGGTTTATGCCGGAAGTCGTGAGATGGAGTACTCCGACAAGCTCAGGGGCTTAAGTTATCAGGAGATTGCTGCCAGGGGTGGCGGGATATTGAACTCTGCAAAACTGCTTCACAATACTACTGAAGAAGAGCTTTACAGGCAAAGCGTGAGGAGAGCATGGGAGATCATGAGGTTTGGAACCGGGGCCGTGGAGATCAAAAGCGGCTACGGGCTCACCACAGCGGACGAAATCAAAATGCTCCGGGTTGCCAAAAGGATCGGTGATGAGACACCCCTTACTGTTAAGAGAACTTTCCTTGGTGCCCATGCGGTTCCCGAACGGTACAAGGGGCGCAGGGAGGAGTATGTGAACGAAATTATCAATGAGATGATCCCGGTTATAGCGACCGAAGAACTTGCCGACTACATAGATGTATTTACCGAAGAGGGTTTCTTTACAGTAGAGGATACCGACAGGATTTTCAATGCAGGTATAAAATATGGATTGAGACCAAAGATTCATGCCAACCAGATGAGCTTTTCGGGAGGCGTGCAGGTCGCAGCCAAATATGGAGCGATATCGGCAGACCATCTTGAGTTTACCTCTCAGGCAGAATTTAAGGCTTTGAAGCAGAGCGGTACAATAGCTACCCTGTTACCAGGATCTACTTTTTTCCTGGAGATGGAATATGCCCCTGCAAGGGAGATGATTAACTACGGGTTGCCTTTGGCAATTGCTACCAATTACAACCCTGGCTCTTCTCCTTCGGGCGATATGAAATTCATGATGGCACTTGCCTGCCTCAAGATGAAGCTCACACCCGAGGAGGCGATAAATGCTGCTACCATCAATGGTGCATTTGCAATGGACCTTGGGGAGTCCCACGGGAGCATTGCCATTGGCAAGCAGGCAAACCTGATCATCACAAAAGAGATGCCGTCATACGAATTTATACCTTATGCCTTTACGACTCCGTTGGTGGAGACTCTTTTTTTGAACGGAAAGGTTATTGGGATGTTGTAACTTTTTAGACGGATTGATTAATTTAAAATTTGATTGCCATGAACAGATTCAAAACACCGATGGGAGAAATTGAGATAACCATTCTTGGACATGCTTCTCTTGTAATAAAATGGGCAGGGAAGAATATATTTGTTGACCCATACAGCGAGGTTGCCGATTATTCATTGCAACCCAAGGCCGATCTGGTTTTGTTGACACATCATCACTACGACCACCTGGATAACGAAGCCCTGAGGCACATAATCGCAACAGATACTGTATTTGTGACCAATCAAGGGTGTAAGGAGTATCTTCCAAAGGCGAATGCTTTGGTGCAGGGAGATACGTTCAACTACCAAGGTGTAGGGATAAAGGCGGTATATGCCTATAATATTGTCAATAAAAATGAGGATGGCAAACCGTTCCACCCCAGGGGTGAGGGTAACGGATATATTTTGGATTTTGGGGGTTACAGGGTATATATCGCCGGTGATACCGAGGATATTCCGGAGATGGGACACCTGGGAGAGATTGATTTGGCATTCATGCCCAAAAACCTGCCATATACAATGAGTGACCCGATGTTTGTTAAGGCGGTTGAGATGGTGATGCCCAAACAGCTTTTTGCATACCACTATTTTGAATTAGATGTCTTAAAATTGAAATCCATGTTACCCCAGGGAGTTGAGCTGATGAATAAATAAACAAATATATAATGAACAAAAAGATTATCGAATGTGTCCCGAACTTTAGCGAGGGGAGGAATTTGGCGGTTATCAAACAGATAACCGATGTCATTGAAGCTGTAGAGGGTGTCAAACTTTTGAATGTAGACCCTGGTGCTGCCACCAACAGAACTGTCGTAACATTTGTGGGTGAACCACAATGCGTGAGTGAAGCTGCATTCCGTGCAATCAAGAAGGCATCGGAGGTGATAGATATGAGGCACCATACCGGAGAGCATCCCCGTATGGGTGCGACCGATGTCTGCCCTATGATACCAATAGCAGGGGTAACCATGGAAGAGTGTGCGGAGTATGCAAGAGCATTGGCCAAAAGGGTTGGGGGTGAGTTGGGTATCCCTGTCTACTGCTACGAAAATGCAGCATTTTCCCCGGAACGTAAAAATCTTGCGAATTGCAGGCAAGGAGAGTACGAGGGGCTAGCAAAGAAGTTTGAAAAAACAGAGTGGAAACCCGATTTTGGACCATCTGTTTTTAACACCCTTGTTGCCCAAACGGGAGCAACGGCAATTGGGGCAAGGGACTTTTTGATTGCAATTAACTATAACCTCAATACAACCTCTACCCGCAGGGCCAATGCCATAGCCTATGACGTGAGGGAGAAGGGTCGTAAAAAAAGGGAAGGCAATCCTATAACCGGCAAAGTTGTGAAAGATGCAAACGGAAATGATGTATGGACACCAGGTTCGTTGAAGGGTTGCAAGGCAATAGGTTGGTATATTGAGGAGTATGGGGTTGCCCAAGTCTCGATGAATGTAACGGATATCAACGCAACCCCTGTACACATAGCATTTGACGAGGTGGTTTCAAAGGCTGCTGCTCGTGGTGTAAGGGTTACCGGAAGTGAGATTGTGGGACTTGTACCTAAAAAAGTGTTGATAGATGCAGGCAAATACTTCCTTGCAAAACAGCAACGGTCTGCAGGAATAGCCGAAGAGGAAATTATTAAGATTGCAGTGAAATCCATGGGTCTGGACGATCTCAGGCCATTTGATCCAAAAGAAAAAGTTATTGAATACCTTATTGAGGGCGAAGGGAGTAAAAAACTGGTGGACCTGACATGCAGAGGCTTTGCTCTTGAAACCGCAAGCGAGTCTACTGCTCCGGGCGGAGGTTCGGTATCGGCACTTATGGGTTCATTGGGAGCAGCTTTGGGGACAATGGTGGCAAACCTATCTTCGCACAAACCCGGGTGGGACGACAGATGGCAATATTTTGCAGAGTGGGCAGAGAAGGGTCAAAAGATCATAGAAGAGATGCTCTACCTTGTAGATGAAGATACCAACTCTTTTAAAAGGATATTGGATGCATTTGGTTTGCCTAAGGGGAGCGAATCGGAAAAGGAGGCGCGCAGCATAGCTATTCAGGAGGCAACCCTTTATGCGACCGAGATCCCGCTTAGAACCATGCAGGTTGCCTATAGTGCATTTGACCTGGCAGAGGCAATGGTAAAAGAGGGTAACCCTAATTCCGTGTCAGATGCCGGAGTGGGAGCACTTGCCTTAAGAGCAGCTGTATTTGGCGGTTATATGAATGTCCGGATAAACTCCTCTGACCTCAAGGACCGAGAGAAAGCAGCGATGCTTGTGAAAGAGGCACAACAAATCATGGACAAAGCAATGGAACGTGAAAGAAAGATAACTTCCCTTGTGCTTGAAACACTGGAGAAATAATTACCTAATAGAAGAATCTAGTTGGCTTTGAGTTTTGCCCGAACAATCACAGGGTTGCTATCTTCTTTTAGAGAAGTGGCGATGGATGCTAATTCTCGTGAAACATCATTTGTTCTCACATAATGTTTGAGTTCCATTGCGTTTATTAACGTAACCAAATAATTATCGGAGCTTACGTAAAGAGGCCAAATTGGAGGCCCATCATGAAAGTCCTCTTTGAATCCTAATTTATAATCCTTTGGTTGTGAAAGAAGTGTTAGCTCTCCTGTCACCTTATTAAACAACGAGGGAGAATGGTGGTAAACATAATCGTTGCCTAATGCGTTTTTCAAGAGAGACGGGTTTTTTACCAAAGAGCCTACATGAAAGGTCATGAACAGGTAGTTGTCACTCTCAAAAACACCAAACCTCCTCCACAGAAAAGGGGCTTCAATTTGTAAAAATTCCCCGGGCTGTGAGTGTGGGCTCAATTTACCATAGTTTATGACATAAGCCGTGTCAATGGTTAAATCGTTGTTTATACTTAGGATATATTTATTGTTACCATTTATGATTCTTACTTTATCTTTGTGTTTAAAAATATGCGGATTAACATTCTCTGGTATCCATTTTGGGTTAAGGGTGGAGACATAATCTATCTCCTCTTTGGGATAATCCAGCTTTATTATTAGATTAGATAACGTATCAACAACAATTCCGGAATGAATGGTATTACTATATATTCTTGATGTTACTATGTAATAATCGGGTAGTCTCTTTAAATAAAAAAGAAACAAATTATCCAATTCCTCATTTCCCGGGAGCTTAATTTTTGTTATCAAATCTCCTTTTGCAGAATATTCATTGATTTTATTGAAACTCTCTACATGAATGTTCCCTGTTATGTGATCTACATCTATATCATAGAATTGGTTGTACTCCTCGGGTCCCCTCCCCAATCTGCAAAAAGAGTTTAAAAACTCACCACTCTCATCAAACAGGGTGATATAACCATTGTTCAGGGCAATGTAAAAAACTCCGCGTTCAAAGAAAACCTTGTCATTAAATATTTTACCGACTACTGATTCATCCTTGGTCTCCAAGGGTATATATTCAACCGTATCTGCAATTTCTGATATATTCACAACCCGGTCCGAGTTGAGCGAACCCGCCACATCAATAACATTCAATG
>WARP01003095.1_pt1 | contig 12168 bp, 9 predicted proteins | sample 4769151 | NCBI WGS metagenome assembly WARP01 (sample SAMN08893023, study PRJNA449175) | gut metagenome | isolation source: rumen sample fed with dry roughage | host: cow | place: India: Nagpur | collected 2016 | reverse complement strand
ACCAAATTTATTTCAGAAAAAATTCCTAAGATTTTCATCAGAATAATCGATCGAAACCAAATAACGTTAATTATCAGCTAAATCCTTATACAAGATAATTTTATTCCAATAAATAAATATAATATACACCAATCAAACCTCATAAATATGGCGATAGTACTATTTGATTTGCTAGCCAATAGCCAACTAAAATTTTCTGGATTTTACATATATATAGGTATGAAAATAACCAGAATCAGATTAAATTTTGCTATATACCTAAATTACAATATTATTACAGTCTAGAGCAAAATATATTATTACACCTTATTGCCTGTTGTAGATAATAATAATTAACTTTGCGAGTCTAATTTATTGCAAAAGCCATGAGAGCCGAAAAAATTGTTATAATTCCAACTTATAACGAAAGGGAGAATGCAGAAAAGATCATCCGGGCTGTGTTTTCGCTGAACGGAGATTTTCACATACTAATCGTGGATGATGGATCTCCAGATGGTACCGGTGAAATTGTAAAAGGGTTACAAAACGAATTTCAGGAATCACTACACATTCTGGAAAGGACAGAAAAATCAGGACTGGGATCTGCTTACATTGCTGGATTCAACTGGTCCCTGGACAAGGGATACGAGTACATTTTTGAAATGGATGCAGATTTTTCCCATAATCCACAGGATTTACCAAGACTTTACAATGCATGCAGCGACGGTGCAGATGTTGCAATAGGCTCAAGGTACTGCAAAGGGATAAGCGTGATTAACTGGCCAATAGGAAGGGTAGTTATGTCATACTATGCATCTACTTACGTAAGGAAGGTTCTTGGCATGAAGATTTTTGACACAACTGCCGGTTTCAAATGTTACAGGAGGAGGGTTCTAGAATCAATCGACTTCAATAGGATAAAAATGCGTGGTTATGGTTTCCAAATAGAGATGAAATACAATGCATTCAAACTTGGATTTATAATTGAAGAGGTTCCTATAATATTTATAGACAGGACCGAAGGCACATCCAAAATGAGTAGCGGGATTTTCGGGGAGGCATTTTGGGGTGTCATAAAGATGAAATTCCGGACGATTAAACCGAGAAAAGGGTCCGGCTACAAAAAGGAAAAGGCATAACTCCAATAAATCCATTCAAGTTAAAAGCCAAAACCACAGCCATGTCGTCAAATTACATTTTAATCAAAAACGGCACCCTGATAAACGAAGGGAGCTCTTTTTTGGGATCAATTCTGATCAAAGACAATATCATAGAGAAAATATCCAACTCATGTGATATTATTCACAACAAAGCCACAATCATAGACGCCACAGGTAAACTTGTCATACCCGGAGTTATAGACGACCAGGTCCACTTTAGGGAACCTGGTTCAACCCACAAAGGAGATATCGAAAGCGAAAGTGCTGCAGCTGTTCTTGGAGGCGTTACCTCATACATGGACATGCCTAACAACAACCCTACGGCAACAACAATAGAGTCCCTTCAATACAAGAATTCAATTGCTGAGGCAAACTCCTATGCCAACTACTCTTTTTACCTTGGAGCCACAAATGAAAACCTGGATCAAATCCTTAAAGCAAACCCCAGGGAGACCTGCGGCATCAAAGTCTTTATGGGCTCATCAACCGGCAATATGCTGGTTGACAATATGAATTCTCTGGAAAAAATTTTCAGCAAAAGCAAGCTATTGATTGCAACACATTGTGAATCAGAATTTATTATTCGGGAAAACCTTCAAAAAGCCAAAGATAAATATGGTGAGGCCGAGATCCCTTTTGAGGAGCACCCAACAATCAGGAGCCGGGAATCATGCATTGCCTCGTCCAAACAAGCCATTGAACTTGCGAACAAATACCAAACCCGATTGCATATCCTGCACATCAGTACTCAAGAGGAGATACAAATGCTGGAAAATGCAAAAAAAGAAAATCCTTTTATTTCGGGTGAGGCTTGTGTTCATTACATGCTTTTAGACAGTTCAATGTACAAAACAATGGGAAGCAAAATGAAATGTAACCCGGCAATTAAAGAGGAAACAGACAGGCTGGCAATCATTAAAGCCGTAAAAGAAGGTATAATTGAAGTAGTTGCTACTGACCACGCACCCCACACAATAGAAGAGAAGTCAGGAAGCTACATCAACACCCCATCAGGACTGCCTCTTATACAGCATAGTTTGCAATTGATGCTGGAATTAAGCGACAAAGGTTTTTTCACCAAAGAAGAGGTTGTAGAGAGGATGTGTCACGCTCCCGCAAAAGCTTTCAAAATTGAAAACAGGGGATTCCTTAGAGAAGGATATTTTGCTGATATTGTTATAATCGATCCCTCCAAACCAGACAAACAATCAACCAAAACACCGGCATATAAATGCGGATGGTCCCCTTTCGAAGGGAAACAATTTGCCATCTCTGTCAGTGACACAATTATCAACGGCATACAAGTTGTAGCAGAGGGAAAGCTCACAGGAAAAAAAGCAGGAAAAAAATTATTATTCAATCATGATTCCAATCAGTAAAAGGTCTGTCGTATACATATCTGTTTCAATTGCAGTATTTTTATGGGGAGTCTCATTTTTATGGAGCAACTCCATCCTCCAGCAAGGATTCCCGGTTTTTTCCCTGATGTTTTTCAGGATGACTTTCGCGGCCATAGTGCTCTCCGTTGTCTCTTTTTCCCTGGGAAAGGTCACACGCATCGAAAGGAAAGACTGGGGTTGGTTTTTGCTTCTGGTGTTCCTGGAACCATTCCTGTACTTCATAGGAGAAACAATAGGGTTAAAAACGCTCAATTCACCAACAGTAAGTTCCGTAATAATTTCTACAATACCTATAATAGCCCTGATTGCCGGAATCTTTGTGTACAACGAAAAAATTTCCTCACTAAATGCATTTGGTATAGTCATGACACTTCCAGGCATACTCCTAATGGTTTTTGATAAAGGAGACATGAGCATAGACAAGGGAACAGGCATACTATTCCTATTCATGGCTGTGTTTGCGGCGGTAGGTTATTCTGTAGTGGTAAAGAAACTTGCACATAAATATAATAGTTACACAATAGTAACCTATCAACACATATTAGGAGCAATATATTTCCTGCCATTTTTCTTTTTTATGGATCTGCCAACATTTTCGAGGGAAATGCTTACCCCGGGCATAATAAAACCCCTGCTCTACCTATCTGTGTTATGTTCCAGCCTGGCATTTATACTGTTCATCAATTCCATCAAGGAATTGGGAGTTGCACGAGCTAACATATTCACCGCCATTGTTCCGGTGATTTCGGCGTACGCTGCTTTTGTAATGGGGCAGGACACCATGAGCATCAGGAAAGTTGCCGGAGTACTAATTGTCGTTACCGGAGTTATTATAGCCCAACACCGCAAGAAAAACACCACCCCGGAGCCAGATAGGAAATTCGGATCTGCTAAGGCATAGCAAATCTATATACCTCTGAGGGTTAGCTGTATACGCCCTCTCTTCAAATCCACATCCAAAACTTTGACCTTTATATGCTCATGAAGTTTTACAATTTCGGAAGGGTTGGCTACAAACCTGTCTGCCAATTGTGAAATATGAATCAGACCATCCTGTTTTATACCAACATCGACAAACACACCAAAATTTGTAATATTTGTAACCAAACCTGGCAACACCATTCCTGGTTTCAAATCATCAATGGTATGGATATCGGCAGAAAACTCCATGACTTTTGCACTTTTCCTGGGATCAAGCCCCGGTTTTGCCAGCTCCTCCATAATGTCCTTCAATGTAGGTTCACCCACATCTTCGGAAACATACCTGGATATATTAATTTTGGAACGGCTCTCGCCATCTACAATAAGATCTGTTACATTCTTGTTGAGGTCTCGCGCCATCTTCTCTACCAACCCGTACCTTTCGGGGTGAACAGCTGTATTGTCCAGCGGATTATCCCCATCGGGTATTCTCAAGAAACCTGCACTTTGCTCAAACACCTTGGAACCAAGTCTTTTCACATTCAACAGGTCGGTTTTGGAACGGAATGGTCCATTTTGTGCACGATAATCAACTATGTTTTTGGCAATTGCAGGACCAACTCCCGAAACATAGCTCAGCAAATGTTTACTGGCTGTATTTAAATTCACACCAACTTTATTCACACAACTTACAACAGTGTTGTCAAGTGTCTCCTTTAGCAGGTTTTGGTCAATGTCGTGTTGGTATTGGCCAACTCCCATCGATTTAGGGTCAATTTTGACAAGCTCTGCCAATGGGTCCATCACCCTCCTTCCTATAGAAACAGCACCCCTTACAGTTACATCATAGTCAGGGAACTCCTCTCGGGCAACTGCAGAGGCTGAGTAAACCGAAGCCCCATCTTCACTTACCGAAAACACCCTTATACCGGCAGGCATAGGTATCTTCTTGATAAAACCCTCAGTCTCCCTGCTAGCAGTACCATCTCCTATCGCAATGACCTCTATCTTGTATGCCTCAATTAGGTTACTGATCTTTTTGATGGCCTGTACTTTCTCGTTTACAGGCGGGTGCGGGTATATGGTATCGTTATGGATCAGCTCACCCTGGGCATCCAGGCAAACTACCTTACATCCTGTTCTGAATCCAGGATCAATTGCCAAAACCCTTTTTTGACCGACAGGAGCTGCAAGCAAGAGTGCTGTAAGATTATCTCCAAACACTTTAACAGCCTCCCTGTCTGCCTTCTCCTTTGCAATTTTGAAAGCTTCATTTTCGATTGAAGGATGGAGCAGGCGTTTGTACGCATCGGCGAGGGCAATTTCTACCTGCTCCTTGCTAGCCCTTGCGAAATCCTTCCTGTTGCCAAATATACCTTTTGCAATGATGTTTTCGGAATAAGACGAATCAACCTCCAGTTTGATTGAGAGATGTCCTTCATTTGCGCCTCTTAGCAAAGCAAGTAATCTGTGTGAAGGGATATTATGGATTCCGGCAGAGAAATCAAAGTAGTTGCGGTATTTGCTAGCCTCTTCGTCTTCCCGGGTCAAGCCACGTTGTTGTTTAGTCACAATCTTGCCATACTTAGTAAACTGATTCCTTAAGGACTCCCTGATTGCAGGTGTTTCACTGATTGTTTCGGCTATGATATCCCTGGCACCCGCCAAAGCAGCCTCTGTATCGGGAACCTCTTCGCTTGTATATTTGCCAGCCTCGGCTTCACAATCATTTATTTCCAAATTCAAAATGGAAAGAGCCAGTTTTTCCAGACCTTTTTCCCTGGCAATGCTTGCACGGGTACGTCTTTTTGGCCGGAATGGCAGATAAATATCTTCCAGTCTGTTGGAATCTATACACTCTTCAATCTCTTTACGGAGCTCTGGTGTGAGTTTTTCCTGCTCTTCAATACTTTTCAAAATTGCCTCTTTTCTTTTGTCCATTTCGTTGAACAAATTGAAAAAATGCCTCACCTCGGCAACCTGAACCTCGTCAAGGCCACCTGTCCTCTCTTTGCGGTATCTGGAAATAAACGGAATTGTAGCACCTTCTTTTAAAAGCTCCATACAATTTTCCACTTGCCATAAAGCAACCGAAAGTTCTCTTGTTATAAAGTCTAGATAAATCTTATTCATGTGATACCTGTTGCAATTGATCCCTGTAAGCAGAGAATATTTTTGATTTGGACACAAAACCTTTGTATATGCCATCACGGGTTGTTACCGGAAGGTTCCAAGCACCCGAGCTTTCAAACTTTTTCATCACATCCTCCATTTTATCGTCACAATAAACGACCTCGGGAATCTCCTTCATCAGGCGTTTAACTGTAATTGTGTCATAAAGATCCTTGTTGAACATGATTTCCCGGATATCGTTAAGCAATATCACTCCATAAAGCAAACCCTTACCATCTACCACCGGAATAAGGTTTCTTTTTGTTGACGAGATGACTTTTACAAGATCTCCCAGGTTTCCATCAGGAGCAACAGTCTTGAAGTCCTCCTCTACCAACTCAGATGTCTTTAACAGAGTAAGCACAGCTTGATCACTATCATGGGTGAGTAACTCCCCATCATTCGCGATACGTTTAGTGTATATTGAGTAGGGTTCGAAAGTACGAATAGTGGCAAAAGAGACCACCGAAGTTATGATAAGTGGTACCAATAAAATATATCCCCCGGTAATTTCGGCAATCAAAAAAATGGCAGTAAGAGGAGCCTGCATAACACCAGCCATAAGGCCTGCCATTCCGGCAAGGGCAAAATTGGATTCAGGCAACAACTGGATACCTGTCAAGTTGATAAAACGACTTAAAACAAAACCAGCAATTCCACCAATAAAGAGAGTAGGTCCGAAAGTACCACCTACACCCCCTCCTGCATTTGTAAAAGACATTGCTAAAACTTTGAAAATGATTATTGCACCAAAAAAGATAAGCAAAAACCATTCATTGTCAAGCAATTTCCCAAATATATTTGGACCAACCGCAGAACCTACATCCCCGTTAAGAAGAGCTGTAAGGGATTCATACCCCTCCCCAAAAAGGGGTGGAAAAATAAAAATTAGCAAGCCAAGTGACAGAGCTGATAAAAACCAACGCCTGTATGGATTGATAATTTTTTTTATCCTGTCTTCCAGGGATAATGTTGTCCGGGTAAAATATAGGGATATGAAACCGCAAAAAATGCCCAACAATATATAAGATGGTATGTTGGACATATTAAAGTTCTCAATGCTGTTGCTGAATACGACAGCGTCACCCAAAAATAAGAACGAAACTGTTGTGGCAGTCACAGCTGCAACCAACAATGGGAGAATCGAAGTCATTGAGATGTTGAACAGAAGAATCTCAAGAGTGAACAGGATGCCGGCAAGAGGAGCTTTGAAAATGCCTGCTACGGCACCGGCAGCACCACACCCTAGCAGTATTGTCATATGTTTATAAGAGAGCCCCATAAGCCCGGCAATATTGGATCCTATTGCAGCTCCGGTGTAAACGATCGGAGCCTCTGCTCCTACCGAACCACCAAACCCGATTGTTACCGAACTTGCGGCAACGGAAGACCAGGTGTTATGGGGTTTGATCCGAGACTCATTTTTGGAAATTGACAATAAAACCTTGGTCACACCATGTCCGATATTGTCCTTGATAATATATTTCACAAACAGGAATGCCAGCAACATACCTACACCTGGGTACAAAAGGTACAGGAAACTCTCTGCGGCACTGCTGAACCATCCCTTGAGCATCCAGGCAGTCAAATGAATCAAATGCTTCAATAAAACCGCAGCTATCCCACTTAACAGTCCTGTAAAAAAAGCAAGAATGAGAAGCATTTTGCTCTCGGACATCCCTTTTAACCAAACAGAGGTGAAATGTATAATCTCTTGGAGTTTTTTCATATAATCGCGAAATTAATAAAAAAAAGCCGGACTGGTCCGGCTTAACTTTTCAAAAGCAGATATTTTAATCGTCGCTCTCCTCTTCTTCGGAAAATCCCGACCCTGAATCGTCTTCTGGAAATTCATCCGGATCTCCGGAATCATCATCCGACCCTCCACCGAAAAGTCCCCTTTCCAAATCTTCGTAATCGTCGATTTTGACATCAACCTTTACCAGGTAAATTGCATCGGGTACTTCCAGGGATATTGCGTAAAAAAAAGTACCATCGGGCTTATCCACTTTAAAAACCTCACTCATGTAGTCGGCATATCCCCTAGGGTACTTCTCTTTGAAAGCAGCCAAAAGCTCAGGATTAAGATTGGCATAACTTACAACTGCCCTTCTTTTGGACTGGCGGGAAGGCGATACAGACTCATTACCTTTTGGTGTATTGTTCATTTTTTCCATATATATTGCTGGTTCGTATTCTTAAATCGGGGTGCAATTATAATGTAAATTTTTATAATAAAAAGCGAAAATATTAGAATTTATTGAAAAAAAAAGACTTTTGCCGTTTCTTCTTTTCCATATCTTTTTCCACAAAAATATTTTTTAATGTAACAGGGTCAATTCCTGCATAATAAGCAACCGAAGAACGTGTCATTGGAGTAGGTGTAAAATCTTGAACCTGCTCCAGCCTTACCCCCCTTAATGCCTTGTTGGAAGAGAGCGCTCTCATATGTTCCATAGCACATCCCGGATGTGAAGATATGAAATAAGGTATTAACTGGTATCTTTTTTGGCCGATCCTGCAAATTTTCTCAAACTCATCCTTCAAAAAGACAAACGAACCGAATGATGGTTTTCCCATACTTTTGAGGACAACATCCTCGGTATGTTCTGGTGCGACTTTTAATCTACCTGATGTATGGTTGAGGACTAACTCTTTGAAATAGGATTTTCCCGATTCGTCCAGGTAACCTTTTTCATTCAAAAAAAGGTCGTACCTGATTCCACTGGAGACAAAACTTTTTTTAATGCCCTTTATCTCCTCTGCCTTTTTATAAAGCTTGAGCAAAGGCAAATGGGAGTGATCCAGATTTCTGCATATATTGGGGTAATTACAGCTCTCCCTTTTGCATTTCTTGCAAATATCCAGGTTTTTACCTTTCATCTTGTACATGTTTGCTGTAGGCCCTCCTATATCCGAAATGTAACCTTTGAAATCTTCGGAAGAAGCTATCAATGAGAGCTCCCGCAGGATGGAATCTTCGGAACGGGACTGTACAAATTTACCCTGGTGGGCCGAAATTGTGCAAAAGCTACACGATCCAAAACAACCTCTGTGGGTATTAACGGAATTTTTAATCATTTCGTATGCAGAGATATGTTTTCCTTTGTATTTGAAATGAGGCTCCCTGGTATACGGAAGATCGTAATAGGTGTCTATCTCTCCATCCGGCCCAGGTTCGTATGGAGGATTCACCCTGACAAACCGGCCCATACATGGCTCTGATATATAAGCTGGATGCCACATATTGGACTCCTGCTCCACAATAGCAAAATTGCGGACAAATCTCTCTTTGTCAGACAATACATTCTCGAATGAATCAAGTAAAACACTCCTTTTGTCCCCTTTGTAGGGAGAGTCCGAGAGATATGCAATCTGAGGTATTTGTAACAACTCTGCCCTGTCTCCTCCTCTTTCCAATATAGCAGCAATCTCTTTGACAGGTTTTTCTCCCATTCCGTAGACAAGCAGATCGGCACCCGACTCAAACAAAACTGAAGGCTTAAGTTTATCCTCCCAGTAATCGTAATGAGCCAGCCTTCTCAAAGAGGCCTCTACTCCACCGATAATCACCGGAGTATCAGGATACAATTTTTTCAAAATCTGTGTATATACTGTAACAGCATAATCCGGTCTTTGTCCTGCCTTTCCCTCCGGTGTGTATGCATCATCGGACCTAAGTCTTTTAGCTGCAGTATAGTGATTTATCATGGAGTCCATCACCCCCGAATTTACCCCAAAGAAGAGTCTTGGCTTTCCAAACTTGCGGAAATCCCTAAGATCATCCCGCCAATTTGGTTGGGGGACGATAGCAACCCTGTAACCCAGGCTTTGCAGATACCTGCCAATGACCGCAGTCCCAAAAGAGGGGTGGTCAATGTAGGCATCTCCGGTAAAGAGGATCACATCTATGTAATCCCACCCTAATAAATCTGCCTCCTTTTTGGTTACCGGCAAAAATCCCTTGAAGTTCCGAGACATCTTACATTCTTTCTGGAAGCTCTATACCCAGGATCCCCATTGCTTTTCTCAAAACCCCAGAGATGGAATCAATGAGAACCAGCCTCTGCAACAGCAGATCCTTGTTTTCTTCCTTGAGAATGGAGACTTCGTGGTAATATTGGTTGAACTCTCTTGCAAGTTCGTATGCATAATTGGCTACAACAGCCGGCGAGTGCTCCTTTCCACCTTCTTGGATTTTTTCTGGGAAAGCATTCAAAATCTTGATAATCTCCCTCTCTTTTTCGTTAAAGGCAGAGTCGGTTATTTTCCCTTCCAATCCCTGGAGCGCAGCCTTTCTGAGTATCGATCGGATCCTGGCGTGTGTGTACTGAATAAAGGGGCCGGTGTTGCCATTGAAGTCTATTGACTCCTTGGGATCAAACAACATCGTTTTCTTGGGATCAACTTTGATTATAAAATACTTCAAAGCACCCAAGCCGAGTATTTCAAACAAATTCTCCTTCTCATTGTCAGCCATGTCTTCCAATTTACCAAGTTCCAGAGAAGTCTCTTTTGCAGTATTGACCATGCTGGATATCAAATCATCTGCATCCACAACAGTCCCCTCCCTTGATTTCATCTTACCTTCGGGGAGTTCAACCATCCCGTAAGAGAGATGGTATATATTATCTGCCCATCCAAAGCCCAGCTTCCTAAGTAAGAGCTTGAGTACCTGAAAATGATAATTCTGCTCGTTGCCAACCACATAAATATGCTCATCCAAACTATACTCCGAAAACCGTTGATGAGCCGTTCCCAAATCCTGTGTCATGTATACCGATGTTCCGTCAGTCCTCAGCAATAACTTTTCGTCAAGACCATCATTAGTCAAATCACACCACACTGACCCATCATCTTTCCTGTAAAAGACCCCTTTTGAAAGGCCCTCCTGTACCAGCGCCTTTCCAAGCAAATATGTCTTGGATTCATAATAGGTTTTGTCAAATGAGACTCCCAATCTGGAATAAGTCTGGTCAAATCCTTCATACACCCAACCATTCATCGTTTTCCATAATGCGACCACGTCTGGATCACCCTGTTCCCATTTTACCAACATTTGTTGGGCCTCCTTCATAATAGGGGCAGATTTTTCTGCCTCATCCTTCTCCATACCCTTTGCAACCAGTTCCGCCACCTCTTCTCTTAACAGATTATTGAAAGCAACATAATACTTGCCAACAAGATGGTCCCCCTTTAACCCACTGTTGTAGGGAGTCTCCGATCCCGAAAGCAATTTCCATGCTAACATAGATTTGCAAATATGGATACCTCTATCGTTAACAAGATTGACTTTTATTACATTATGTCCGTTTGCCTCCAGAAGCCTTGCTACAGACCAACCCAGGAGATTGTTCCTGATATGCCCTAAATGCAATGGTTTGTTAGTGTTTGGAGAGGAAAATTCCACCATTACACTTTTACCCGATGCAGGAAGTTGCCCCCAGTCCGGACTTGAAGAAATAATTTTGAAGGCTTCAAGCCAGTATGCACCCGATAACTTTATGTTGAGAAATCCCTTAACGACGTTGAATGATTCTACTTGGGGATATTCGTCCTTTAAGTATGAGCCGATTTCACTGGCTGTGATTTCGGGACTCTTTCCCGAAATTTTGGCAAGAGGGAATGCGACAGCTGTAATATCTCCCTCGAACTCTTTACGGGTTGCCTGAGTTTGTATCAGCTTGTCTTGGGCATCCGCACCATATAATTTAAAAACCGCCTCTTTTACCCAACCTGTAATCAATTGTTCTGGATTCATAATCATTTATAATAATCTATTTTTTAAAATATTTCTTCATTTCTTTTCTGACTGAAGGTGCTAAAATAAACATTGCCACCATTGTGGGCAATGCCATAAGTGCATATGCACTATCTATTATCCCAACAACAACATCCAACGAAATTATTGCACCTACCACTAACATTAACAAGAAAAAATAGTTGTAATAGCTTGCATATTTTGCACCAAACAGGTAACTGCTGCATTTCACTCCATAGTAGGAGTATGAAAACATTGTGGAGAACGCGAAAATTATCACCATAATCATCAACAGGTAATGCCCTATACCCGGAATAGATTTTTCGAAAGAGTTCATGGCAATTTCAATTCCCTGGATCTGGGTTACCTCATAATTTCCGTTTATCAAAATAGCCAATGCTGTCAATGTGCAAACAAGGCCAGAGTCGATTGAGGGACCAAGCATTGCCACCAAACCTTCTCTGATTGGCTCTTTGTTTTTTGAAGCCCCGTGCATCATGGATGCTGTACCGACTCCGGCTTCGTTGACCAGAGTCGCCCTACGCACTCCTATTATGATAGCCGTTCCGGCAAGACCACCTGCACCTGCCTTGAAATCAAAAGCGCCTTCAAAAATTGAGGCAAAAACTGCTGGCACTTCGGATAGGTTAGTGATAATGATAAAAGCTACAAGCAAAAAATACAAGCCCACCATTCCCGGGACTACCTTTGCCGAAACCTTTGAAATTCTTTTAATTCCACCTAAAATAACTATAGAGACCAGCAAACATATTGT
>WARP01000437.1_pt1 | contig 12222 bp, 10 predicted proteins | sample 4769151 | NCBI WGS metagenome assembly WARP01 (sample SAMN08893023, study PRJNA449175) | gut metagenome | isolation source: rumen sample fed with dry roughage | host: cow | place: India: Nagpur | collected 2016 | reverse complement strand
AGCTTCACTCCATCCAGTTTTTCGGTAAGGTCAAAAAGGGCTTCGTCACCCTCTCTCTTTACCCTTTGCAGAATCTCTGACACCTTTGCACTAATCTCCCCTTCAAAAGCCTGCGCCCTCAAAATCAATTGAGACCAAATTTCGGGTGATGGATTTTCAAATACTTTCATGATATCTTGGTTAATGAAATTATTTATAGAGTGTGTTTAAGGAAGTATTTTGTCCAGGGACAATACCAGTATACCCTCTGCTCCAAGCTGTTTAAGGCTCTCTAATTTGGCCCAGAGATCCCTCTCTTCTACCACCACGTGCATGGAGCACCACCCCGATTGGGCAAGAGGGAGTATCGTGGGGCTGCGTAATCCTGGTGTTATCCTGGCTGCCTCCTCAACTTTGGACTGTGGAAGGTTGATCAGCAGGTATTTCATACCCCTGCTCCGCTCAACAGCCTCGAACCTAGATACCAGCTGATTGACTATCATCATCTTTTGTGGGTCCAGATCCTTTCCCGAAATAAGAACTGCTTCCGATTCAAAAACCCTCTCCACCTCCTTTAGACCATTCACTACCAGTGTCCCTCCCGAACTAACAATATCAAAAATCGCATCGGCCATTCCAACCGAAGGGGCTACCTCCACCGAACCTGCAATTTTGTGGATAACAGCTTTCACTCCTGCATCATTGAAATAGTTTTCCAAAATTGAGGGATAAGAGGTTGCAACCCTTTTACCCTGGAAAAATGATGGGCCGTTGTACTCCTCTCCCTTTGGGATGGCGAGGGAGATCCTGCACCTGCCAAATCCCAGGCGGTGTATTACCTCCACACTTTCCCTCTTTTCGGCCACCTCGTTTAGGCCTACTATCCCTATATCGGCCACCCCCATGGCTACCGCGCCGGGGATATCGTCGTCCCTTAGGTATAGCACTTCCAACGGGAACTCCCCGCACTTGGCCAGTAACTTCCTTTTGCTTTCGTCTACCGAGAGCCCTGCCTCCTTGAGCAGCTCCGAACTCTCCTCGTTCAACCTTCCTTTTGCCTGAATCGCAATTCTTATCATTGTCTTGATTATTAAAAATAAAAAAAGGGCTCACCACCCGGTAAGCCCTCTTATGCAAAATATGTCTGGAAAATTATCCCGTATATACACACAGCACTAAGCGCCTACCGTTGGACAGCAGGTGATGATGATGCAGTGAATGTATATTTTGGAACAGATTCATTTTTCTCTTTTACGTACGCAAAGTTAAATTTCTTTTTTTCATTAAAACAAGAAATATTTCCATTATTTTTAATAGACGTGTATACTACCCTGAGCAGCAGGTAAATAATTTACGCCAATCCAGGTTATCATAAGCAGTATAAATGCTATCGGAAGCAACCACAACAAATATTTCAGTTTGTAATTGATGAGCCTTGCGTGGATGTACACGAGGTATGCGGCTGCCGTAATAAAGGCCCATACCTCCTTTGGATCCCAGGACCAAAAGTCGCCCCACGCCTCCTTTGCCCACAATGCACCCATCAGCATACCCATCATGAGGAATCCCAGACCTATATAAACGAGGTTGTCGATGAGGGGCATCAACCGTTGCTCTCCTTTATTTAGCTCCCTGATCGCGATGAATGAGGCAATAGTTGCCGCACCAAGCAAAGCATACGAAAGAATGTATACTGTGACATGAGGCACAAACCACGGACTTTGCAGTGCGGGCATCAGGTTGGTGGTATGGATCTCGGGCTTGAGCAGGTTGACAAAAACAAACACCCCTGAGACCACTACGCTGTATGCCATTATCCATTTATACTTCCAATGCAGGTACGTTACAAAACCCACTATTGCTATGAAGAAAGAGTACCAAAGCCTGGTTTCACCCATGGTCCTGAGCGGAGGGTGACCCTGTCCTGCCCACAGTCCGGCAATGAAAGCTGCAAAAACAATTATACCGCCTATAATGGAAACAATGGCTGCGACCGGGCTTTTTTTTGTATATAGTAAAACACTTCCCAAACTCCACAACAAAAGCGAAGCTACCGCAAAATAAACAAATTCATTCCAACTCATCTCCTACCTCCTTTCCAAAACAGTGTTACAGCTCCAAACAGCATCAATATGAATCCTATGTAAGAGGGAATCACCCACGGATCATAAACCAGTTCAAAAATGGAATGTTCGGAATCCCTCCCTTTTTGGGTATCATATGAGAACTGGTAGATTTTCCAGCTCTTCATGGTCATCGGTGAATTGACCTCTATGATCCCGTTTTTAACATCTCCGTCGGGAGTAAAAACCTTAACCTCCGACCTGTATGCCTTGGGTTCGGGAAAAGTCATGGCAACACAGAGCCTGTCGTCAAGGTCAAGGATTTTGAAATGCTGGAAGTAATTCCCGCAGCTCACCCATCCTTCATTTAACTCACCGCTTCCGGTCTCCTTAACCCTCACATAGGCAGCAGGGGCATAACGATATTTGTCCAACACCGAGTCTACGGCTATCTCCCACCGGTCAATAGAAAAACTGGCTCCTACCACACTTTCGTAAAAGAGTGGTTTACCGGCTGGCATTGCTTCTCCGGTTGTTTTGTCCACAATTCCCAATCTGGGCGGATACTCTTCCATAGAAAAATCCTTGAGTTCGACCGCAATAGGCAATTCCACCACATTTGTCCCCTCCCTGCTTCCCGAAGGTTCACCCCTCCACTCGGTTGTCCCCTCGGCCACGGTCATGAAATACCGGGCTTTGTCTGCCGATCCGGGACCCGCTGCCAAAAGCAATATCAACAAACCTGCGTGGTTGAGCATAAAGGGGATTTGCCCGACCGAAAATGATTTTATCTTAAGGGCAATTATGGCAGTAAGGTTTACAAGAACCAATAGGTAGAGCAACACAAAAGGCCAGGAAATCTTAACCATGTTACCCGGGACCAGACCCATCCAGAGTGCCGCAATTGTCATTGCAGCCAAAAGGGTGACAGAGAGGCTCCCCGATGCCATCCTGGAGAGGCCCCCCCCCTTTTTCATGAAAAAGATGAGCAATAGCATTGCTATCAGAATCACGTTCACAGGAAATGCCAGGAACCTTTTGTCAAACGGACCCGAAAAAAATTGCAGGGCGAACCCTGCAATCATTACTGCCGAGATCATAACAATCTCTTCTAGAGCAACCTTTCGTTTTCTTTCGCTTTTGCCAGCCATTCCGGTACAATTGTAGTCATGAATTTTTCTTTATCTGCCTTAAGTTTTGGCATATCCAGCCCGATATACTGCTGAGCCTTCTCTTTGGTTGAGATATCGGGGAGCGGGATCTCTTCTGTCACACCCAAGGATTTGAGCACATTGTTGACAGCAAGCTGTGCCTGATAACTCATATCCAGGCTGTGCGCCAGTATCCTTTGGGTCTCTACGGGAGCATGGAAAGAGGCCCCGTGCGATGCAACCGCAAAGTCCCATCTCCATTGCGCCCCGCGCAATAATTTGAGGACAGGTTCCATCTGTTTTTCACTGGCTCCTTTGTCCCATGCAAATTTGGCACCCACATGGGCCCTGACCAGCTCATTCTCTACCCTGTTACGAGTCTCGAGTATCTTGTCTTGATATTCGTATACATAGCTCATGAGTTTTTCTTCGCTGTCCCTGTGGCAGGTAAGGCAAGTGCGGTCAATATACTTGAGGGGGGAAACCAGGTGGTGGTCGCTGTATTTGATAGCACCATCGGATTTATACGGCATATGGCAATCTGCGCAGGAGAGACCTCTTTTTGCATGGGGGCCCATCATGAACAATTCGTAATCAGGGTGCTGGGCCTTGAGCATTGGAGCCCTGCTGAGGGTATGTGTCCAGTCTGTGAACCCAACCTCATCATAGTATTTCTCCATCTCTTCTACAGACATACCTTTATCCCAGGGGAAGGTGAGGTATTTGCCGTCACCCTTGAAGTAATACTCCACATGGCACTGAGCACAGGCGAGGGACCTTCTCTCCTGGATTGTGGTTTTGTCTATATCCTTGCCCATCCGCTGGAATGCCTCTGCCAGTGCAGGCCTGGAGATGGCAATGTTCATATTGTCGGGATTGTGGCAATCTGCACATCCTATCGGATTTACGATTTCGTGACCGAAATGCGACCATTTTGCAGAATAAAAATTCTCTATACCCACCTCTGCCATCATACGAGGCACATCGGGACTCTTACAGGCCCAGCATGTTGAGGGTTGGAGGTTCTCCTCCTCTGTCATCGGAGCTCCTGTACGTAAAGTCTGACGGACATCTTCCACAGCATAGGAGTGTCCCCTCGGGGCACTGTAATCACGAGAGAAAGCATACCCGGCCCATAGCACAACCATCTCAGGCCTTTCGGCAAGAATGTCGTGCATCATGTTGCCATTGTGTTTGCTCTCAAAATCCATCTCCTTGGTTTTGAGCCATGTTTCATATTCGCGGGGGTAGTTCTCACCCCATAACTGGCTGCGTGATTCGATACCTTGGATTTCTACCCTTTTGTTGTTGAACAACGTGGCAATCTCGGCCCTTCTTTCGGTTACCGAGGCTGCAAGGAGTCCAAGCAGGAAAACCACCACTATGGTTCCCCCGAAAAGCACCCATAACAGGGCAGCCTTGTGTTTCTCATAGAATTTTCTCATAGAGTTGAAGTTTTATTTTTTCATCATGTTTTTTAACCAGGAGGGTACGGGGGATTCGGGAAGAGGGACAATTGCGTTGGGACTCATTGCCAGGTTTGAGATGATGCCGTGCGGCACCTCCCTGTGGCAATCCCAACAAGCTCTTGCCTCCCCGCTCGCAACCTGTGAGTACTTGACCATTCCGGTCTTGACAAACTCGGTATTGAGTTGTGTGTGGCACCTGATACAGTTTTCCATTATGGCTCCGTAACTCTCTGCCCTTGGTCTTATTACCTGGGGCTCTGCCCTAAGGGTAAAGACTGCGGCATGGTAAAGTCCATCCTTAGCCTTGAATGCGTAACCCCGGATGATGTTGTCCTGCGGGACATGGCAATCGTTGCAGGTGGTCCATGGCTGGTGGGAGCTCTTTTGCCAGGACTGGTAATAGGGGGCCATGATGTGGCAGTTAACGCATGCAGAGGGGTCGTCGGTGAGGTAGGAGGCCATGCGCGACATATAGAGCAGGTAAAAGAAGAGCCCGCCCAAGATACCCAGCAATATTATGGTGGGTACTACGAGCTGACGGGGAAAGATTTTCTCCATAGGCTTTAAGTTTTAAGTCTAAGACAAATATAACATTTTGATTTTATATAAACAATGCTGTATTTTTTAAAAAAATAATTTTTTATCCGGATAATATATCTTTATATTTGTCTACTGTTCAAATTTTTAACTTAAAAAATTAATTTTATGAGACCTTTCAATCAAAAATTAAAATTAACACTTTTTGTGTTTTCAATCCTGCTAGTTGGGACAGCTGCAATTGTAATCAACAACTATCCTACTGAAACTAAGGTCATTAAAGAAGATTGCATCCATTGTGGAGAATGCGTTTCTGCAGCTTCCAATTTATTTAAGCTTGAAGACGATGGTGCCACTTTTACAGATAAGGCTCCTGATGGTTTTATTTATGCGGAGTATTATGATGAATTTTTAGATGCTTATGCTGCTTGCCCTACGTATGCAATAAAGTTTAAATGGGAACAATAATGAATACAATGATGAATAGTAAAACGTTATTTATTTTCTTTGCAGCAATCTCAATATTAATAGCTTGTTCGCAAAAAAACACATTAATTGACAAACAAAAAAAAACAATTGATGTTTACGGTTGTATCGGCAATGAGAGACCGATTTCGCTTAGTGAAATAGCCGAGGAGATAGAATACATCCCATTGGAAACTTCAGTAAACAGTGTTATCTCTAATCCTGCCGATATTATACTGAGCAATGACTTAATATATATAAAGGGAAGATTGACAGATCCTATTATGGTATTTGACAAGAGTGGGAAATTTATTCGTTCCATAGACCGAAAAGGCAGAAGTAGTGAAGAGTATGAATCCATTGTTTCGTTGGATATTGATAATAATGGGATTATATGTATTGAGTCCACGCAAAAAATTACTGAATACAAAGCAGATGGTACTTTCATCAGGAATATATTTAAAAACAAGGATGCAGGTTATCGTGGTTTTGCAAAGCTAAACGACAATTTTTACATGTTTTCCTCAGCTTTGGGGATAAACATGATTAACTCATACTCTGCAACAGACTCAGAATCCAATATTTTATGGAACCATCCTTTCACACCCGACGAAACAGATATCCTCAAGACCCACCCAAGGGCCGAAATGTTTAAAAGACCGTACCGTTTCAAGGATAAAATTATGATTGCAGGTGGGGTTTGGGATTATATCCTCTCAGTAAATGACAAACTTGAAATTGATACCGCTTATTTCTTTAACTATGGACGTTTTAAACTGACAAAGGACAATGTAAAAGATCTGGCAAGCACCAGAAATATAATAACGAGGCAGTCAGACATTCTCGAAAGCAACAGATATCTGTTTCTCAAGTACAACATTGGAAATATTGCAAAAAACAATGGCACAACAAATAGTGCCGAAGGTGTAGCTAAACATCAGAACTTACCTTTAATGCACTTGTATTTTGACAAGCAAACCGGAATTACCTCATCCCTTGAACCTGACCCTTCCAAACAGTGGGGATTCATAGATGATTTCCATAATGGTCCCGCAATATGGCCTGTTTCTATCTCAGACAGTAATCATATGATAGCATTTGTTCCGGCATTAACATTTAAAGAGGCTTTCTCCGGCAAAGACACAAACTCAAAATACGCCCAAATGGCAAACTCCTTGTCAGATAATGACAATCCTGTAGTAATTATTGTCAAATTAAAAAACCTGTCGCTTTAATATCCAGTTATTACCTCCAGCTCAATTGCAGGTATGCCGGGGTTCATCCATTGTGGGGCGGGGAACCCTTTGAGATAGTGGTCAAAGAATTGTTTCATGCGGATTTGGAAATCCACTTTGTTCTTGAGTTTTTGGGGCCAGTGTACCTCTCCTGTATAGTTTAGGAGCCACACTGGTTTCCTTAATCTTTTAAGGGCCACGAAGTATTCTATTCCTTGGTACCATGGAACATGTCCATCTTGGTCGTTATGCATGATAAGGATCGGGGTATTGACCTTGTCCATTGTAAAGATCGGAGAGTTCTCCATGTATCGCAGAGGAGATTCCCATGGGGTCTTTCCAATTCGGCTTTGCTGGTGTTCATATTGGAAAGAGCGATTGAGCCCTGTACCCCAGCGGATTCCTCCATAGGCACTGTACATGTTCACCACAGGAGCACCAGATTCTATTGCAGCAAAGAGATTGGTGCGGGTAGCAAGGTATGCAACCTGGTATCCGCCCCAGCTATGTCCCTGGGCTCCTATACGTGCAGGGTCGGCAATCCCCGACTCTATAAGCTTTGATACACCCGGCATCACTGCATTGAAAGCGCTCTCCCCGGGATATCCATCTTTATATACTACATCAGGGTTGAATATCACGTATCCATGGCTGTTGTACCAGTGGTAATCCACAGTGGAACGGTGTGGTTCGGGAGTCCTGTAAGAGTGCAGGTTTGATGAGTTCTTGTCATAGAAATTCACTACGACAGGATATTTCTTTGACGGATCGTGGTTTTGAGGTTTATATACCACACCCTCCAATTGCACTCCGTCGTAGGAGGTCCAGCTTACAAGTTCGGCACTGCCCCAAATAAAGTTTTCCTGTTGGCTGTTGGCATTTGTGATCTTTATGTTGCTTGCGAAGTTGCTGTCACTGTATCTGATGTCGGGGAACTCATCGAACCTCTCCTTTGTGAATATCCATGCCTCTGCCTTGGTCGCTTTGATTGGTGTCCCAAGCATAAAGTCCCCTTTGAAGAGGGGGTTGGGTATAGCGCCTGCTTCTCCGGCAAGGTAATAGCCGGTTCCTTTTGTCTTGTTGTCAAACCCCGTAAGCAGAGTGTTGCCGTCAAACTTTACAAACTCTTCCTTGGGGTCTGCTGCTGTATAGCGGTAGGTTATTCCTGTGGTTTGTCCGTTTTTTGTGAGATTCTCGGGTATCTTCTCCCCTGTCGGGTCTATCTTCCAGATGTCATATTTGTCATATACATAGAACACATTGTCCCCTTCTCCCCATCCTGCGGCTCCGTATGCAGAGGGCCAATCGGGAACATCATTTTCCAGGTCATATACCTTTATTGTGTTTGGACGGGTAACCAGCCTCTTCTCCTTGTTTTCCAGGGAATAGGTAGCCCATGAGCTGTCCGGGGCACTGTACCAGTACAAGTATTTACCTGCCGGAGAGATCCTTGGATAGCCGTCAATACCCTTTAGGGCAAAATGGACCCTTTCCAGATATGTGTCAGTCAAATAGACATCGAACTTCGAACGTCCTGTCCACATACTTTCCAGCTGGTATTCTACATCGGAGAGTGTAAGCACCAGGTTCGAGTTACCTTTATCAATCAGCCTTGCATCTGTAATGTTTTCGTTTGTGATTGTATAATGCGACCCCTTCTCCAAATTGTAAACAGCCATCAGTGATGCCTGTTTATCCCTCTGTTTGTTCACAACCTGTTGGGTAAACTGCACCTTTTCGTTCCAGTTCCATATGTGGACTTCTGGGAAATCCTCCTTTGATATTGTAGTATCTTTTTGAGGTTGAGGGGTTTTAAATCCAAAATAGAGTTTGGTACAATCTTGTGAAAACACCAGGCTCCTTTTGTCCGAAACCCCGGAGGCTATGTGTACGGCTGAACTCCCCTCATTACCCAACAGCAAACTGTCTCCTGCCAAAAACGCAGCTTTTGATCCATCTTCGCTAAGGGAGAGGGTGTTGATTTTAGAGGTTCCTTTCCATATGGTATCAATACTGTTTTGAGGGAACCGGTATTTGACAACACTCCCTTTTTGGGCTGTCAGCAAACTCTTTAGGTCTTGGGATACAGCATATTTATACACTTTATTGTCAATTGTCCACATCCCCTCTCCGGGTCTGATGGCTGTCATTGTGGAATCTGCATTCAAAAGGAAAAGCATTCCTCCCTCTTTATTGGAAACGGAGTGAGTTTTCACATTTGGATAATACTCTGCCCTATAGTTGTCCAATGAGATCATACCCACTTTATAACCATTTGTTTTACTTGGTGCTCCTTTGACTGTCTTCTCCTCTTTTACCTCTTTCTTGAAATAGAGGAATTTACCGTCGTGATCAAAAGAGAGCGCCGAGGCAGAGTCCGACCGGAACAGCTCCGCTCCTTTATTGTTGTACAAAATAATGGTTGTATGGCCTTTCCATGGTTCCAGTTTTACGGCTATATGTTTTCCGTCGGGAGAGATTGCACTCTCTGTGATTCTGTTCCATTTAAGAATATCATCCATTTGCAACTCTCTTTTTGCAGGTATGGAAGCCTCTTTCCTTACCTTTTCCTGTTTGGATTCAGGGCGTCGTTGCCCGAAGGTTACAGTTGGCTGGTATGACATTAAAGCCACTATTGCACAGCTTGTTAAAAAAATGGTTGAAAGCTTGGTCTTCATGGTTTTATTTTGTTAAAATACCGATATTCCTATTTTGGTTGTGAACTGTTCGAGGGTCTCTATCCCCCGGTGTGAGTTGCCGTTTGCGTTAAGTTCGGGGCTCCATACTGCGATGGATAGTTTGCCGGGAATAATGGCTACTACCCCCCCTCCTACACCACTCTTACCGGGAAGCCCTACCCTGTAGGCAAAATCACCCGATTCGTTATAGAGTCCGCAGGTCGACATCAGAGCGTTGAGCCTTTTGGCTGTCCTTGGGCTCACCATAGCCTTGCCGGTGGACGGGACCACCCCTTTGTTTGCCAAAAACAGGAAAGCACGGGCCAATGTGAGTGTTGACATGCTGATGCTGCACTGGCTGGTGTAGATATCCATTATTGTATCGAGGTCATTTTTGATTGTGCCAAAACTTTTCATGAAGTTGGCGAGGGCCATGTTCCTGTATGAATTCTCCAGTTCCGAAGCCGCTACCTCCTTGTCGTAGTAAACGTCATCGTCATTGCACAATTCGCGTACAAACTCAAGTATCTCCTGCTTGGGTTTCCGGTAAAGGTCCACCAGTTTATCGGTTACCACCAGTGCACCTGCATTGATAAAGGGATTGCGTGGTATTCCCCGTTCCTGTTCCAGCTGGATCAGTGAGTTGAATGAGGTACCCGAGGGCTCCCTGCCCACATAGTGCCAGAGTTCATCTTCCAGGTAACGGCTGGCCATAGCCAGTGTGAAAACCTTGGAAATACTCTGCACTGTGAACTTCTTGTCACTGTCCCCGATAGAAAATTCCCCCCCATCAAGGTCACACACCGAAATCGAATAACTGTCCGGGTTTACTTTAGATAATGCCGGAATGTAACTGGCAACCTTTCCTGCTCCGATATTTCCCTTTTGGGATTCATAGATCTCCTCAATGGTCTGTTCGTACAACATACACTTACACTTTTATACTTTCTAAAGCACCTTTGTTTTAATCCTTTAGTTTAACAAAGATAATTAAATAAGTTTTGTAAAGAATTCGTAATCATAAAAAGGAATTTCAATTTTTTTTTGCAAATATGCCGGATAATTTCTAATATTGCAGAAGTACTCAGAGCATAACCAAGGGCTTAGTCCCAAAACCTTTTTACCTGCTTCCCCTGCAATTATTAATTTTTTAATACCATTATGTTATGAAATGGGGTAGTATTCTTTTATTATGTATGCTGGTTTTAACATCCGCCTCCTGCAACAAAGAGCCGGATCCTGTAGACCAGCCTCAAGACAAACCCGCTCCCGAAATCTTACTTACAACAGGCGAGACAAAAGTCTCATCCACAGGAAATCTCCTTGCCTTTGAATTTCTTGAAATGATTACCCGGGAAGAGGTGATTTCCGGCAAAAAGGAAAACATCATGATCTCCCCCCTTAGCCTAAACCTGGCTATGGCCATGGCGTGGAACGGTGCTACCGGTAATACCAAGGATCAGATCAAAGAGGCTCTTGGTTTCGTCGGGGATACGGACCAGGATGTCAACAGTTTCTTCAAGAAAATGACCGAAGCTCTTCCTGAGGCCGATGCTTTGAGTAAAATCATGATTGCAAACTCTGTCTGGTACGACAAACCTTTTCCTGTAAAACCTTCGTTTTTACAGACCAACAGGGACTGGTTCAATGCTGTAACCTATGACCTTGACTTCGGGAACACACAGGAGAGTCTAAATGCGATTAACAGCTGGTGCTCACAAAAGACCAACGGCATGATCGAAAAAATCCTTGACAAGATCAATGAGAATGAAGTCATGTTTTTGATCAATGCCCTTTACTTCAAGGCTCCATGGAAAAACAAATTCGACCCTTCCAAAACTGCCCCGATGACCTTTACATTGGAAAACGGAGAGAGTATCAATGTACCTGCAATGTCCGGCGATATCACTGTAAACTATTTCTATGGCAGTAAATTCAACTCTGCAACCCTGCCTTTTGGAAATGGGGCGTTCAAAATGACCCTGATCGTTCCCGGCGAGGGAATGGACATCCAAAAGATTTACAGCGAAATCGGCTCACCAGGCACATGGGACAATATTGTAACCAGCAAACAATCCTCCAATATGAAGGTATACCTGCCCAAGTTTAAATTTGGTTACAAGATCGAATTCAATAATATGCTCAAGAACCTTGGGATCACGGATGCATTCAACGAAAATGCCACATTTGGCGGGATTGCCGATTTCCCTCCAGGTGATCTGAGGATTTCCAAAGTGCTCCAAAAGACAGCCATAGAAATCAACGAAGAGGGAGGCGAAGCCTCAGCAGTTACCTCCGTCGGTTTTGACGTAACCTCAGCCGGACCAGGGAAGGAATTCCGCGCAAACAAACCGTTCCTCTTCATAATCTGGGAGCAATCAACCGGAACCATCCTCTTCGCCGGCAAAGTCGAAAACCCAACCGCCCCATCCCTCGGATAAATTAACAACTAACACAAAAAGAGCCGCCTAGCGGCTTTTTTTGGGATGCATCCCTCGGATAAATTAACAACTGCTTGCCTTGCAGAGGCTTGCAGCTTGCGGGCTTGATCTCTCGGATAAATTAACAAGTGCTTGGTTTGCAGAGACATGCAGCTTTCATGTGATTTTCAGGTCTTTACTAGATGTGCAGGTTATTTGCCGGCG
>WARP01002112.1_pt1 | contig 12228 bp, 9 predicted proteins | sample 4769151 | NCBI WGS metagenome assembly WARP01 (sample SAMN08893023, study PRJNA449175) | gut metagenome | isolation source: rumen sample fed with dry roughage | host: cow | place: India: Nagpur | collected 2016 | reverse complement strand
AGGGGAATTAGTATAAATGCTATTGAATATGATTTCATTATTTTAAGTTTTAAAGCTTCAAAGATAAAGCTTTTAATCCTAATCTGCATAATTCTTTTGAATTTTCTATATTCAATAAGAAAGATAGATAAATATTCTTGATGTAATTAGTTTTAAAATTCTGATATGAAGTAATGTAAATAAGAAAGATATATGCTTATTTTGTGGGAACGGAGTTTTTTTGTAATTTTGGAGATTAAATATAATTATTTTGAGTAGGTTATGCAAACAATATTAATCTTGGATTTTGGCTCTCAATACACGCAATTAATTGCACGTAAAGTAAGGGAGCTCAATGTTTATTGCGAAATTCATCCTTATAATAAGGTGCCTCAAATTACTGAGGATATTATAGGGGTTATCCTTTCTGGAAGCCCTTTTAGTTGTAGAGATAATGACGCTCCACAAATCGATTTAACTCCTTTTAAGGGTAAACTTCCATTATTGGGTGTATGCTATGGAGCTCAGTATATGGCAAACAAATTTGGAGGAAAAATTCTTCCTTCTCAAATTAGAGAATACGGGAGAGCAAAACTTAGTTTCGTTGATAATAGTTCCAGATTAATGAAGGATATCCCTGTGGATTCACAAGTGTGGATGTCTCATGGAGATACTATCTTAGAATTGCCACAAGACTTCAAACTAATCTGTTCTACCTCTCACGTAGAAAACGCAGGATATAAAATAGAGAATGAAGAAACCTATGCAATCCAGTTCCACCCAGAGGTAACACACTCAATCCACGGTCTAAAGCTATTAAGCAATTTTATTGTAGATATTTGCAAGGCTAAACAAGACTGGACGCCTATGAATTTCGTAGAATCGACAATTAGCGATTTAAAGGCAGAACTTCAAGACGACAAAGTAGTATTAGGGCTTTCAGGAGGAGTTGATAGCAGTGTGGCAGCAGTGCTTTTGCATAAGGCAATAGGGAAAAATCTTCACTGTATATTTGTAGATAATGGACTTTTGAGAAAGAATGAGTTTGAATCCGTATTAGAATCTTATAAGGGAATGGGGTTAAATGTAGTAGGAGTAGATGCAAAACGAGAGTTTTATTCTGCACTCAAAGGACTTACTGACCCAGAACAAAAAAGAAAAGCAATAGGAAAAACATTTATAGAAATCTTCGACACGCAAGCAAACAAGATTCAAGATGTAAAATGGTTGGCACAGGGAACAATTTATCCAGATATTATAGAATCAGTATCAGTTAAAGGACCTTCAGTAACAATTAAATCTCACCATAATGTGGGAGGGCTTCCAAAATATATGAAGCTAAAGATTGTAGAGCCATTGAAAAGCTTGTTTAAAGATGAGGTAAGAAGGGTAGGAGCATCTATGGAAATTAAAAAAGACTTACTTGCTCGCCATCCCTTCCCAGGACCAGGCTTAGCAATACGTATACTTAGCGATATAACAGAAGAAAAGGTTAGAATACTCCAAGAAGTAGATAATATATTTATTCAAGGGCTTAGAGATAATGATCTTTACGACAAGGTTTGGCAAGCAGGAGCTATGCTATTGCCAGTGCAATCAGTAGGAGTAATGGGCGATGAGAGAACCTACGAAAATGTAGTAGCACTAAGAGCAGTGGAGAGTAATGACGGGATGACAGCCGATTGGTCCCACCTTCCATATACCTTCCTTGCAGATATTTCCAATAAAATTATAAATCAGGTTAAGGGAGTAAACAGAGTTGTTTACGATATCTCATCAAAGCCACCTGCAACAATTGAGTGGGAATAATAGTTTATTATTAAACAAAAACATTGCTTTATGATAAAGAGGTTATTTCTAATTGTATTTAGTTTCTATATTTTTATGCCTTTAGCTTTTTCTCAAACAGAGGAAAAAACTTATGGCATTCATACAGTTGAGCAGGGAGAAACACTTTATAGGATTTCGAGGAATTATTATTTAAGTGTAAAGGATATTACTGATATCAACCCTGGGCTAACTCCCCAAACTCTAAAGGCCGGTCAAACAATTAAGATACCTTATACAGTTAGAAATAAATCACTCTTAAAGCATAGCGATGTAAGCACAGTAATTACATCCTTCGAATCGCCAGTACTTTATCAAAACCCTTCGCAAAGAGAAGAAGAACCCCAGCCAAAGAATAATAAAAAGGATTATAGCTCAAAGAAGAAACTGAATATAGCTATGATTCTCCCTATGGCTTATGATAAGATTCCGGATTTAGACTTCAATAAGTTCAATATAGAAGAAAAGAAAAGAAAGAAATATCATTGTTTTGAATATATCACTTTCTACGAAGGAGCAAGAATAGCCTTGGATAAATTGGAAAAGCAAGGTTATGCAGTATCATTATATGTATATGATATCGGAGAGGAAGACACCAAGGCTATGCAGGATTTGATTAAAGCTGAATCACTAAAGAATATGGATTTGATAATACCTTTAGTATTTCAAAAGAATTTCACTTTAGTAATGGAATATGCAAATAAGAATTCTATTCCAATTATTAATCCAATGAGCCAAAACGTTAGTATACTAAAGGATAATCCATATCTATTCAAGATACAACCCTCTCCAGCCTCGGAAGTAGAGACCACAATAAGATATATAAGGAATAATTTCAAAAATCCTAATGTAACCCTTCTCTATACACCAAATGCAAGCGAAAAACCCATAATGGAATACTATAAACTATTATTTGAAAAAGGAGGGATAACTTGGTGTATAATAGATTATAATCGTTTTTCTTCAAGAATATTTGAAAAAGTAGATAATACCAAGGATAATATATTTATATCCATAGTCGATAAGGGTAATCCAAAATTCAATGAGGCTTATGCCAATGAATTATTATCAAAGTTAAATGCAAATAAAAGACTTCCAGAAATTAGCCTTATTGCTCAAGCCTCATGGTTAGACTATCCAAGCATAGACCTTGCATTAATAGATAAATTTAATTTCCATTTCACTCTAAGCTATTTGAATGACTATACAAATAAGAACTTTGTAGATTTTGTAAAGGAATACAGAAAACATTTCAAGGCAGAACCAGATAAGATTTATGCAGCCTTGGGTTATGATATAATGATGTATTTTGTGCCGGTAATGATAATGAAGGGGGATGATTTTATTGATGAGCCAAACTACGATAATACTAAGGAAATGATTAATCCGTTCTATTTCATAAGAAATGAAAAGAATAACGGCTATCAAAACAAAAGGACTGTTATATATAAGGTAGAGGATTATAAGATAATATCGGTAGGCAGATAGATTAAATAAGAAAAATATTAGGGAAAACAGAATGAATTTTAGGGTTAAAGAATTTATTAATACATTGAAGTTAGGAAATTATAAAGGGTTATTTCTATTAATTACCCTTGTTTTTTTTGTTATAGAAACCTATGCTCAAACTAAGGATATAGAATATAAGACAACAGCAAAAACTAAAGAAGATATTAGAAATAAAATCGAGTTCTCTACTTTGGATTACGAGTCTGGGCTGTATACAGTAAAAGTTAGTACAACTGGTTCTAATTCAAAATATATTGCAAGATTAAAATATAGGGTAGATAATCAGAAATGGAATGATTTGTTGGACTCAAGAGGGAGGAGAATAGAACATGCGAATTATAAGAGAAAAAATTCTTCCACATATAATGTCCTATTGGATAAGGATTTGTTAGATAAGAAAAAGGTTGAAATTGGTTGGGAAGTAATACTAATTCGCAAAAGAGGGAGATTGCCTGTTTTTAGTTTCCAATCCATTAGTCTTAAAGGAGAGTATGATAAATACAAGGGCGTTCCATCAGAAATAATACTCTTTAGAAAACCTGTTGATGACTATATCCTAATGAGGGATAATATAATAGAATTTAATCATATCCCTTTCCCTTTTACCTTTGCTCCAACACAAAGAATTTGGATTAAAGCAAAATACCTAAGAGATAATATTAATCTAAAATTCACTACTAAGGACTCAATTCATTTCTCAATAGATACAAGAAGTTTTATTATTGACTCTTTGGGAGAGAAGATTATTACAATTAGCTATAATCCTAAGGCAATAGGAAGGCATAAGGCAGAACTTAAAATATCAACTCCTAAGCTTAATTCCGATATTATTCTGAATTTATCAGGCTCTTGCGATTCAAGACAAGACTTTAATGTAAATAATTTTGAGCAAGAAGTAAGGGCATTGAAAAATGGCTCCAATTATCGTTTCCCTGTTTTCTCTAATATGTCTTATCAGTTTAGGTTCGATTATTTTGAAAGAGAATTATTGGATAAGGATATTAGTTTTAGATATAGATGGTATAAGGATGAGGAATTATTGCTTGAGATGAAGGACGAACTAAAATCGAATTTTAATCCTAAGAATAAAAACAAGAAAAATGAACCAATTACTCATTGTTTCCCTCTTGTCTCTCCTGCGTTTGCAAATGGTTTAGAAATATCTGTCTTTACTAATGGAGGGAATTTAGATATTGAAGATATATATTTTGGTACTCCAAAGCTAAAGAAACTTATTGCTTCGGGCAATTGGTCAGATGCTAATAATTGGAGTCCTAAGGGAAGTCCAAGTATTGAGGATTTTGTTTCAATTCCTCCTGGCTTAAAAGTAAAGGTTAGTGAGGATGTTTATTGTGCTACCCTAATTTTGGGAGATAGCTCTAATGTGGAGATAGAAGCAGATAAGATGTTCTATGTTTCGGGAGATATATATTATGGAAAGAAATCTTGGTTTATTGTTCATCAAGACCTTCCAGAGAATAAATGGATTTATACCTCTTCTCCTGTCAATAATACCAAGGCATTGATTTATTCTATGAGAAAGGATAATAATGAAACATGGTTAATGGAGTATAATACTGGAGTTAAGAGTGAGATGAATGATTATTGGAGCGATTATATTGTAGACCCAAATCATAAAATCATTCCTGGTAAGGGTTATGCTGTACTTTCAAAGAAGCCCTTAGATGTTATTTACGAAGGAATATTAAATGATGCTCAGGTTACTTATCCATTGGTTTATTCTAAGGAAGATTCATGGAATTTAGTTGGTAATCCATATACTGCTCCTCTTAGTTCAAGAAAATTATTTAGCGATATAGATGGAAAGATTCAAGGCAATGTGATTTTTCTTTTCGATTCCAAGAACGATGTTTATAATCCAGTAATTATTGATGGTAAGGAAGAGGTTGTTATTCCTTCATTGCAGGGATTCTTTGTAGAGGCGTTGAAAACAAATAGCGAGATGATATTCAAACGCTCCCAACAATATATACCAAAGTCTTCTTCCTATTCTTGGACCAACCATAACTACCTTACTCTTAATATAAGTAATGGAGAGAAGGAAGAATATATAATTATGGGTATGATAGATGATGCATCCTATGGTTTTGATAAATATGACGCTCACAAACTTTTTGGTTCAAGTAAGGATACTCCGGAGATTTATTTTCTAAAGGACGATGAAGAGCTTTCTGTAAATGTTTTCCCTAATTATCCTGCTATCTATGATTTGGGAGTTTACGTGGGAAAGGATTCAGACTTGGAATTAAACTTAGGCAATTTCTCTGTTCTTCCAGATAATATTCAAGTCTTTATTCACGATAAGAAAACCAATACCTATTCAAGTCTTTGCAATGAGAAATCCTATAATTTCTCTATTAAAAAAGGGAGTACAGATGAGAGATTCAGGGTATTATTGCTAAAAGGTATTAATATACCAGAACTTAATGGCGATAATTCCGGAATCTATGTATGGACAGATAAGGGGGAAGTGAATATTTATAGCGATTCTTATCATAACTTGCATTCAATAAGAGTTTGGGACAAGGCAAATATGCTTGTTTATGAGCAGGACTACACCAAAGGAGTAAATCGTTTGGATTATAAATTCCCAAAAGGAGTTTATAATTTAGAGCTTGAGATTGGAGATAATTGGATTAAGGGTTTTATTATTGAGATTAAATAAAAGGTTTAAATCATGCTAAGAATTTCTTATTCAATTTTTATTCTTTTATATATTAGTATATCTGGCTTATTTACTAATAAGGTTTTTTCTCAGCAAGATGAAAAAGCTCTATTACTTAAAGCATATAGTTATAAGAGTATTGATAGTTTGAATAGTTTTATCAGTGCTTTCGATACTTCCAGTATTTATGTAAAAGAGGCAATAAGGATTAGAAATCAAATGGCTTACGAAGAGACTAAGAAAGAAAATACTCTTGAGGCTTATCAGGAATTTGAAAAACTCTATCCAAATAGTATCCAAATCCATGAAGTAAAAAGGTGGATAACAAATAGGGTTCTTAAACTAACAATAGAGACAGGGGATAAGAAGGAGCTTACTGAATTATTGAAATCTACCAATGATCCAAGTATTATAAATAAAGCAGAGAAAGAGATAGAGAAAATTGTTTTTGAAAATGCAAGAGAGGCAAACTCTATTCAAGCTTATAATAATTATCTTGATAAATACCCTCGTGGAGATTATTCCAAATTAGCTAAGGAAAAATTAGAGGATTTGCAGTTTGAGGAGAATATTTCAAGCTATGAGATAGATGAGCTTATGTTTTTCTTGCTTAAATATCCTAATCATAGAAAGCATAGAGAGATTTACGATACTCTAATAAATATTACATTAGAAATAAACTCCATCGAGGGGATGAATTATCTATACTATAATAATAGGTATGAGATAAATTTCCAACCAACCCTTATTGAGTTTGCTTTGAATTATACTAAGAACGGGAGAATTTCTTCTTATGATGATATTCTTTCAAAATTCCCTAAGCTAATTAATAGTAGAGCCTTTGCTAAGAGCCTTAAAGAGGCAAAGGAAATTGATAATATTCTTTCATTAAATACAATAGATGAGAGAACTTATAAGAAATATCCTAATTATTTCAATACAATAGTAAATGATAGAAGTTTGGAATTGGTTAAGCGATACTATCTTTATTTAGTTTCTCAAAAAAAGCTTGCTCAGGCTAATAAGTATATATCTACTCTTGAAGATGATTTCAGGGTTTATGAATTTAAAGAGTTTATCAATAAACCAATCGCACCTAAGCCAAACAATATTAATATGAGTTTTACTAAGGATTCTTTGGTTATGGTTTATGCCCAAGAAAAGCTAAATAATTATGGTAGGAAAGACTTATATATAGCATTTAAAGAAGATAATTATTCCAAGAGTATACTATTGCCTAAGACTATTAACTCTAAATACGATGAGTTTAACCCAATAATTAGTCCTAAAGGGGATTATCTTTATTTCTATTCTGATAATGGAATGAATATAGGAGAATATGATTTATATATTAGCTTTAATCTAAATAAGGATTCTTATTTGGATTGGACTCAACCTATTAAGGTAAATACAATAGATATAAAGAATATTAGAAATAATTATTCTATTGGTAGGGTTATTAACCAAGATAATAAACCTATTGAATCCTTAGTGTATATTGATGATTTAAATAGTGTAAAACCTATAACACGTTCTAAGTCAAACTCAATTAATGGGGGTTTTGCCTTTCTTAAGCCTGATAAATCTTTTACAAGTATTGGAATTAGAAAGGGGAGTATTCCTATTTCCTCATTAGAGAAAGATAATATTACTCTAAAGATTCATGAGGTTGAGGATATGATAACCAAACATAAATTGCTTACAATTCCTTCTTTGTTTGATACCATTAATTGCGACAAACTAAGCAAGGCAAATATGAAATACCTTGAGTATTTAGCCTCTTGCCTTTCTGATATTGACTATTCATTAACTATTTCTGTTCATACTCAACACTCTTATAAGGATATGAACGACGAAGAGCTATCTTCTCTTCAAGCAAATTTGATTAAAGATGTTTTAATCTCTTATGGGATGAAATCCTATAAGATAATTGTTGCTGGTTATGGCAAACAAAATCCTTTAATTGGTTGGGAGGGGAAGAATAGGATAGAGATTGGGTTTATCAATCTCATAAAAGAATAATGTATAAAAGGCCAATAATATTTATATTAATTCCCTTTATATTATTAATAATCATTGTAGAGGCATTCTTTCCTGTCTTCTTTCTCAATAATCATTACTCAATTTTCTCTGAGAACGAAAGCCAATACAAGCTTAGAATTATTGAGGAGATGTCTATTAAGAAAAAGACAATCTCCTATAAGGCAAGAGTAACCCATATTCTTAAGGATAGCATTTGGCAAGAGACCAAAGGCAAGGTGGTTGTTTATTTCAATAAAGAGGATTCCAACGCTTATAATCTAAAATATGGTCAGGTGATTATTTCAAAATCTCCTTTTAGGGATATTGAGAATTATTCCGCATCTGATTTTGATTATAAGAGATATATGAAGCAAAGAAGGTATTACCAATTAAGCTTTATCAAACCTTGGGATTGGAAACTTACTGACGAAACTTCTGGGAATATAATTATTGCAAAGGCGAAAATTCTAAAGAATACTATTGAGGAAAGGTTAATAGAATCCGGCTTAGGAGATAAAGAATCCTCTTTGGCTATTGCTCTGCTTTTGGGAGATAAAACTCTTGTGGATAAAGATTTGAGAACTGCGTTCAATTCCACAGGGCTTGCTCATATACTCTGCGTTTCAGGGCTGCATATTGGGATAATTATGCTTGTAATTGACTTTTTCCTAAAGTTTATTACTCTTGCCAACTATCGTTTATTTGCTCTAAGAAAGATAATTGTAATATTAATCGGCTTTTCTATTTGTTTTATAGTAGGACTTACTCCTTCAAGCCTTAGAGTCGCAACAATGATAAGTATATTATTTCTAACCAAACATCTCTCAAGAGGATACGACTATCTTAATATACTTTTCCTAACAGCCTTTATTTTTCTACTAATCGACCCCCTAATTCTCTTTAACTGGAGTTTTCAATTATCCTTTCTTGCAATACTTGGAATATCAGTATTCTCAAAAACAAAACACAAATTCAATTCCCTATTCCCCTTTTACCTCCAACCAATAACAAGCATAATGGGAATGACCCTCTCAGCTCAATTCTTCGTATTACCAATCCTAATATTTAGATTCAAATCCCTTCCAACCTATATACTATTAGGCAATTTGCTAATAGTCCCAATGCTTTCAATAGTATTAGTATTTATCCTTTTAATGCTAATAGTAGGCAATTCAGGATTCCTCTCCGAAATAATAACCCCAATCCTAAACTTCCTCCTAACACTAATGATAAATATAGTAGAATTTATAAACTCCCTACCATATTCCTCAATAAAGCTATAATAAAACTCCTCCCTAATAAAACAGAATCAAGAAAAAAAGAAATAGATCTAAGAGATAATATTACTGAATAAATAATTATATTTAGCTTTTTATTAGGCAGATTAAAAATAATGTTATACATTTGCAGGCGTATATGACATATAAATATGTCAATCAATGCATAAAGCTAATACATATATTTTAAGCAGTATTCTAATAAACTCTCTTTGCAATAGAGCAAAGGCGAGTAATCTCTTTCTATTACATAGCTTGCATTACGCCTTAGAAACAAAATCAACAAGAAATATATCGTCAAATTCATTGACAAAACAATTAAGATTATATTCGTTTTTCAGAGGGAAAAGGAAGTAATCGCAGTTATTAACTCATTAAATCAAAACGAAAGGAGAAGTTTTAAAATCAATAATGGATAAGACTAAAACCATTAAAAAAAATAAAGTCAATGTTTAGTTTTAGAAGAATTGATGATAAATCTTGTTTTTGTTTACTTAACCGCAGAAATAAAACTCTGCAAGAGAAAAGTATTTATTAATTTAAAAATTATTTAGACATGAAAACTAAATTTTTAAACCTAAGTTCTGTCGCCATAGTGGTCGTAGCAATCCTAAGCCTCGGACTATTCTTTTCTTGTGAGGAGAAAGTTGAGAAGAAGGATAATGATGTGAAGAAATGGGAATGTGTTTTATCTGATGGAGTTAAAATAACACTAGATATGTATGAGTTGGAAAACAAATACTTTACTACTGTAAGCAACACTTCGCAGATGACATTATTATTTGGAGATAATTCTTGGCAGTATTATCAAATGGATGGTGACACAATGACGATTGTCCAAATAAACGATCAAGCAATAGGTCTTGATTATAATCCTCCTATGTGGTTAATAAGCAAACCTTCAAATAATGTTATGACAATGGAATATTTTGGTGTTTTGCCTGATGATGCATCAATAAAAACTGAGTATATGTTTAACCTTAAATAAATTTGCCTTATGAAAAAGTATTTCTATTCATGCGGGATAAGCACAATTTCAAAAATTAGCACATTTGCTTTAGCAGTAATTATTGTATTAAGTATTGGTTTCTTCTCGGCTTGTGAGGAGAAGGAAGATACAAATAAAACAATTTCTATAACAGAGATTGATTTAAATACCGACGATAGTGCTTTTAAAGATTATCTAAATAATAGAGAAGTTTATGTCGTAAATACTCAGGAAGACTATGAGTCACTTCTTGGAGATTGTATAGAAAATTTACCTCAAATAGATTTCTCAAAACATTCATTTGTTATAGTATGGAGCAGAACGGGTTGTTTAGTTAATAAAACTATAGATTTTTCTTCTAATTCTTCTAACTCTTATGATTTAAAAATCAATTTGTATTTAGGGGATTGTCAATCTATAAATAATTTCTGGTATTCGGCATTTTATACCCATTCAAAAATTGACACTAATAAAATAATCAATTTAAATGTAAACGAAATTAATTAAGTAAGATCATGAAAAGATTCTATTCGTGTGGGGATAAGCACAATTTCAAAAATTAGCACATTTGCTTTAGCAGTAATTATTGTATTAAGTATTGGTTTCTTCTCAGCTTGTGAAGAGAAAGACAAAGAAAATATTACAAATGATAAGGTAACTAATTTACAATTTACTAATTGTAAAAATGACAAGAGTGATTCTAATGATTCTATTCAAGAAACGATTCAGTTAGAGTTTGTAGGCAACACTCTAAATGTTTTTCATCAAAACCTATATGTTCCTTGTGATTACGATACAATTTATATCAAGCCAACAATTACAAATAACACATTAACCATTTTAGAGCAAGGAAATAATGGTTTTGTAAATTGTGTTTGCCCAGTTGATTTATCATATTGTATAAATAATATAGATACTAATGCAATATCTTTAATCATCATCAATTGGGATACAGTATATAATAATCTAAAAAAGTAAAAGTAATAAAAAAATATTTTTATTAATCTAAAATGATTGTGATATGAAAATCAAATTTTTAAAACCAAGTGCTTTTCTCATAATAGCAGTAGTTGCACTTTTAAGTATGTCTTTCTTTTCGGCTTGTGAGGAGAAGGATGATGTTATAATTGTTGAAGGGACTGTCCTTTCCATACTTCATCCTTGTTATGGAAACAGTATTCTTATTTCGGTAAAAAATAATAATATTGGAGCAAATGGAAATTTTGCTATTTCCAATGATTCTACATTAGAGTTTCAAAATGCTATTGGGATTCCTTTATTTTACAAATTCGATGATTCCACATCTATAAACTATCAAATGGAAGGTTTTGATAAGATCAAAAATCTCACACAAGATGGAAAAATAAAATTTGAATGTAAATTAAAATCATCTTCAGATGACATTTTGTTTGAAAGCAATGTCATTTGCCCTATGTTATATAGCTCTCCTAATGTCCCACTATATGTAGTTACAAAAGTTATTAATTATCAAAATTAGAATATTATGAAAAGATTCTATTCGTGTGGGATAAGCACAATTTCAAAAATTAGCACATTTGCTTTAGCAGTAATTATTGTATTAAGTATTGGTTTCTTCTCAGCTTGTGAGGAGAAGGATGATACAAATAAAACAATTTCTATAACAGAGATTGATTTAAATACCGACGAGAGTGCTTTTAAAGATTATCTAAATAATAGAGAAGTTTATGTCGTAAATACTCAGGAAGATTACGAGGCTCTTCTTGGAGATTGTATAGAAAATTTACCTCAAATAGATTTCTCAAAACATTCATTTGTTATAGTATGGAGCGGAACAGGTTGTTTACTTGATAAAACTATAGATTTTTCTTCTAATTCTTCTAACTCTTATGATTTAAAAATCAATTTGCATTTAGGGGATTGTCATTCTGTAGATTTATGGTATTCGGCATTTTATACCC
>WARP01002568.1_pt1 | contig 12229 bp, 10 predicted proteins | sample 4769151 | NCBI WGS metagenome assembly WARP01 (sample SAMN08893023, study PRJNA449175) | gut metagenome | isolation source: rumen sample fed with dry roughage | host: cow | place: India: Nagpur | collected 2016 | reverse complement strand
CTGCATACCCAGTAAAGACCTGAAAATCACCGGAAAGCTGCAAACCTCTGCAAGCCATGCACATGTTAATTTATCCGAGGGATCAATCCCGCAACTGCAAACCTCTGCAAGCCAGGCATATGTTAATTTATCCGAGGGATGCATAAAAAAAAGGACCAGTAAGCTGGTCCTTTTTTTGTTTAGTCGTTGAGGGAGAATCTGTAGAATGCTGTTACCTTGACTTGTGGGTCTATGGATTTAAGGTATTCGGCTACTGTGATTTTTCCGTCTTTTACGAATATTTGGTCTTCAAGGGTGCTCTCTTTGAAGAATTTGTTCAATTTACCCTGGGCGATTTGCTCTACCATGTTTTCGGGTTTACCCTCTTCGCGGATTTGTATGCGGTAGATTTCAAGTTCTTTTTCGATAACTTCCTTGGGACAGTTGTCGCGGTTAACCGATACAGGGTTCATAGCTGTGATCTGCATTGCTATGTCGCGGCCAACTTCGTTGCTGATCTCTTTTGAGAATCCTACGATGGTTGCAAGTTTGCCGTTGGTGTGGATGTAAGTTGCAATGTAGGGTGCTTCGAGGTTGTTGTAAACAGGAATTGCGTGTTTTTCGCCGCTTTTGCCGGTTTGTTGGGTTACTGCCTCTTCAATAGTAAGGTCTCCCATTTTTACTTTGTTAAGTGCATCCATGTCGGCAGGGAATGCAGCAAGTGCCGCATCTGCAATGTTGTTTGCAAGATCTTGGAATTCTGCATTTTTAGCTACGAAGTCTGTTTCACAACCAAGGCATACCAGAATTGCTTTTGTGTTGTTTTCGTTTGCTTTTGCAATAACAGAACCTTCGGTGGTGTCACGGTCGGCTCTTTTTGCTGCCACTAGTTTGCCTTTTTCACGAATGATGTCTTTTGCTTTGTCAAAATCGCCGTTTGCTTCGATAAGAGCGCCTTTACAGTCCATCATTCCGGCTCCTGTCATTTTGCGCAATTTGGCGACATCTGCTGCTTTAATTTCCATTTTACTAGTATATAAAAATGTTATTTGTACTTATTTAATTTGAAACCTGTTTCGCTCTTTTTGAGGGCGAAACAGGTGATTCATACCGGAATTCCTTATGTTATTCGGCTGCGGGAGCTTCTTTGGCAGGAGCTTCTTCAACTGCAGGAGTTGACTCAACTACAGGTGCTGCCTGGGCAACAGGCTCTGCTTTTGTTTCGGTAACAGGCTCTGCTTTATCTTCGGGTTTGCCGGTCCCTTTGCGGGCACGCATTTTTTTGTCACCATCTTTGGCTACTTCGTTGGTAGAGGCCTCTTTTTCTTTTTCGAATTTCCTCTCCGAAAGGCCTTCGGCAACTGCCTGGCAAATAACATCCATTATATGTGAAATGGATTTTGCAGCATCGTCATTAGCGGGAATCACGTAATCGATGGGACCCGGATCGCAACAAGTATCAACCATGGCGATTACAGGAATGTTAAGACGATTTGCCTCTTTTACCGCATTCATCTCTTTTTGGATATCTATCACGAAAAGAGCAGAGGGTAATCTGTTGAGGTCAGAAATGGAACCTAAGTTTTTCTCCAGTTTTGCCCTTTGACGGGTAACCTGTAGTTTTTCCCTTTTTGCAAGGGTTTCAAAAGTGCCGTCTGTCATCATTTTGTCGATGGTATTCATCTTTTTGACAGCTTTGCGGATGGTGGGGAAGTTTGTAAGCATTCCACCGGGCCAGCGCTCGGTAACATAAGGCATATTGATCGCTTTTGCTTTGTCGGCGACGATCTCTTTTGCTTGTTTTTTTGTTGCAACAAACAGTATTTTGCGACCGGCACGTGCAAGTTGCTTCATTACGTTTGCCGCTTCATCTATCTTGATAACGGTCTTATGCAGGTCAATGATGTGTATCCCGTTCTTCTCCATAAAGATATAGGGAGCCATCTTAGGGTTCCACTTACGTTTCAGGTGACCGAAGTGAACGCCTGCATCAAGTAGTTCTTGGAAATTAGTTCTTGGCATTTTTAATCTTTTTTTTTAATTTTTTTTCTCTTTACATCAACCCGCAGTAACAATCTTGTTGGTCTGCCGGGTTTTCCGCAGTAAGACAAACTCCGGTAGCCGGTTGAGGATCCTTGAGTTTTGTATCTCTACTGTGCAAATAAATCAGCGTATAAACCTTTAAGTAAATACTAGCGTTTGCTGAACTGGAAGCGTCTGCGTGCACCAGGCTGTCCGGGTTTCTTCCTCTCTACCTCGCGAGGGTCGCGGGTGAGGAAACCGTTGGCTTTAAGGGCAGGACGGTACTGCTCTGCATCTACTTTGCAGAGAGCACGTGCAATAGCGAGGCGGAGAGCCTCTGCCTGGCCTTTGTAGCCACCACCGGTCAGGTTAACGTTCACGTCGAACATTCCCATAGTGTTGGTAAGCTCAAGAGCCTGTTTTACGATGTACTGGAGAGTCTCTGCCTTGAAGTAGGTCTCGAGAGGTCTGTCGTTGATCGTAATATTGCCTTTCCCCGATGTTACATAAACGCGAGCAACTGCTGATTTTCGTCTTCCAAGGGCGTTAATTAATTCCATGCTCTGTTTAAATTTCGTTTAAATGAATGACTTTTGGTTGTTGCGCCTCGTGCTTGTGCTCAGGACCTGCATATACAAACAGGTTGCGGAACAGTTCGGCACCAAGGCGGTTTTTTGGCAGCATGCCCTTCACGGCGTGCTCTACTACTGCCAGCGGTTTACGACCCAGCAACTCCTTTGGAGTAGCGAATCTTTGGCCGCCGGGATGTCCGGTGTGACGTACGTACACCTTGTCTGTCATTTTCTTACCCGTTAGGCGAACCTTTTCGGCATTGATAACGATTACATTATCGCCGCAGTCCACGTGTGGGGTATAGTTTGGCTTGTTTTTACCACGCAGAATAAGTGCTATTCTGGAGGCAAGCCTTCCCAGTACCTGATCGGTTGCATCAATGACTACCCACTCCTTAGTGACGGTAGCCTTGTTGGCCGATACAGTCTTGTAACTCAATGTGTCCACTTTGTTGATCTTTAGATTAATACGTTATTTTTGTTGCGATTACCCCATAAAATAGGGGGCTGCAAAGTTAAAACTATTTTTTAAAGTGACAAAATCCTTTGCAAATACCACATTTTTTTATTAAAAACCAAATATTGACTACTTTTACGACCTAAAATCAGGAAGCAGGATCAATATGAGAATTGCAGAGACAGAGCTTGGAGAGAAGCCCCTTTTCCTGGCACCAATGGAGGATGTTACCGATCCGTCGTTCAGGTATATATGCAAGGAGTTTGGTGCAGATGTGATGTATACAGAGTTCATCTCTTCGGACGGATTGATCAGGGATGCAAGGAAGTCTTTGGAAAAGCTCAGGATATACGACTATGAGCAACCAATCGGAATCCAGATATACGGACATTTGACAGAGCCAATGGTAGAGGCTGCTATAATGGCACAAGAGGCGAAACCGGCATTTATCGACATCAACTTCGGCTGTCCTGTGAACAAGATTGCCAACAGGGGGGCCGGATCGGGGATGATGCGTTTTCCCGACAAGATGACAGAGATTACACAACGGGTAGTAAATGCCGTAAAACTGCCTGTAACAGTGAAAACCCGCTTGGGTTGGGACGAGAGCAGCAAAATAATTCCCGAACTGGCACTCAGGTTGCAGGATACCGGGATAGCGGCTTTGACAATACACGGAAGGACGCGCTCGCAACTATATAAAGGAGAGGCAGACTGGACACTTATAGGGGAGATTAAAAACAATCCCGCCATAAAGATACCTATAATAGGTAACGGCGATATAACAAGTGCACGCGGGGCGAAAGAGGCTTTTGACCGGTATGGTGTGGACGGAATCATGATTGGAAGGGCAACTTACGGAAGACCCTGGATTTTCCGTGAAATAAAACACTTCTTGGCTACAGGTGAGGATCTCCCGGAACCGAGTGTGAATGAAAAGGCAGACCTGGCAAAACGTCATCTGCTCAAATCTGTGGAAGTCAAAGGGGAGAGAGTAGGGGTGCTGGAAATGAGGAGGCATCTCTCCTCTTATTTCAAAGGTCTTCCCGATTTCAAAGAGTTGAGGATGAAGTTGGTGACAGAAAACGACCACAATGTAGTGCTGGAATTGCTCGAAATAATAAGAGATAGATATTCAAATAATTAAAACTCACTTATGAGATCCTTTTTTTTGAACAAGGTGATCCTTTTTCCATATTACATGGTTCTGAAAACCAGGCATTTTTTATATGACAAGGGAATCTTTGCCTCATACTCTTTTGATATACCTATTATAGTAATAGGGAATGTTTCTGCAGGAGGGACCGGCAAGACACCACATACCGAGTTTATATTAAAGCAATTGGCAGGTAAAGAGAAAATGGCTGTACTTTCAAGGGGATACGGCCGCAGCAGCCGTGGTTTCCGCTTTGTCTCCTGCAACGATACCGCAAGCATGAGCGGCGATGAGCCTCTGCAAATCAAGAAAAAATTCCCCGAGGCTATAGTAGCGGTAGACGCCAACCGAGTGAGAGGAATCAAAACCCTGATGGCATTGCCCGATGGGGAAAGGCCCACACTTATACTAATGGACGATGCATTCCAGCACAGAAGGGTAAAGCCATCAAAAAGCATTGTGCTCATTGACTACTCCAACCCTCCTTTTTCGGACAACCTGCTCCCCTTTGGGACCCTCAGGGATTTACCCGGCCAGATATACAGGGCAGATACAGTAATCGTGACCAAATGCCCTCCCGAGGTTTCGGACGAAGAGCAGTTCGAATGGAAAACAAAGCTAAGACTCGCCACAGGGCAAAAACTCTTTTTCTCTGCCCTTGAATACGGCGATGCTTTACCCGTATTTGAAAACGGTGACAAAAGATATGTCTATTCCAATTTTGCCCAGATGGTTACGGCAATTGCAAACCCCTTGCACCTGGAGTATCAGTTGTCTGCAAGTTACAAAGTGATCAGGAAGGTAAAATACCGGGATCACAAAAACTTTGGAAGGAGGGATGTTTCTCTGATCAATCGTATGGCAAAGGCAAATCCAAAAGCTGTCATATTCACGACCGAAAAGGATGCTCAGAGGTTATTGCAGGCAGAGGGGCTGTCTGATAATGCAAAACTGAGGTTGTTTTATTACCCGTTGGAAGTGAGTCTACTCAACGGTGACTGGCAAGATCTGGTAATCGATAATAGTAAAAAATAATAAATTGAAACCTTGTTGTCTGAAAAATGTTTACGCCTCCCTCACGGAGGCGTTTTTTTTATAGATATTAGAGATTTTATTCGGTTTTTGTTACTATTTGTAATAATAAAATAAATTTGGGTTTGGCGTTATTAAATATTGATATTTTTCCGGGATATTGAGGGAGAAATATTATGGAAAACTCTAAAATGCAGATATTGTTTACATAACAAGGGTATATTGAGAAATGGTATAATTATGACTGTATAAAAAGATTAATGAATTACTCATAAAATAAGCAATCTCATAATATATGGAAAAAAGATCTCATTTCATATAAAAAATTGTAAGTAGTGATACTTTTTATTACTTTTGCCAAGGTTAAAAGCACCATTATAAATAAAAATATAACCACACAAATATTCTATTATTAACCTAAAATTTTAACTCATGCATGTTTTAAGAAAGAAAAATCGTTTTGGACGCAATGTCCTTGCGATTTTTGCCCTGATGCTTCTCACAGGCACTATTTGGGCACAAAACATCAAGGTAAGCGGTGTAGTTATCGATAACCAGGGCCAGCCTGTTATCGGTGCAAACATCCTTGTCAAAGGTACACGCACAGGTACCGCTGCCGATCTTGATGGTAAATTTGTCATTGACGTTCCGGGTAACGCTGTCCTGGAGGTCTCTGCAATCGGTTACGAAAAGCAGGAAATCCAGGTAAGGAACAGGACTTCCATCAGGATAGACCTTAGGGAAGATGCTTTGTTGCTCGAAGAGGCAGTCGTAGTCGGCGAATTTGGTGTTAAAAGGGCTGCCCGCGCCGTGGGTGGAGCTGTTGAGAGTGTTCGAGGCGCCGACATTGCAGAATCCGGCCGTGAGAACTTCGTAACAGCACTCCAGGGTCGTGTAGCCGGTGTGCAGATTACCAACTCATCGGGTACTCCCGGTGCATCCAGTTCGGTTCTTATCCGTGGTGCAACGTCAATATCGGGTAACAACCAGCCACTTTATGTTATCGATGGTATTCCAATGAACAACAGTTCATTCAATCCCGTTGGCAACCTGGCTGTAAGGACCGGAGGCAGCGAGGTTGTAGCTGACCGTGACCTGGACTTCTCAAGTCGTGGTTCGGACATCAACCCGGAGGACATCGAGAGCATGACCATCCTCAAAGGTGCTGCAGCCGCTGCGCTTTACGGTAGTGATGCATCCAACGGTGCAATCATTATTACTACTAAGAAGGGTAAGAAAGGCAGGGGAGTTGTTTCGTACAGCAACCGTTTCCGTATTGACATGGCTTACCGCTACCCTGAGATGCAAACCAAATACGACAATGGTATGTACGGTGTTACCAACTACTACACCATGAGAAAGTTTGGTGCTCCCTATGCTCCGGGTACGCAGCTATATAACAACCTGGAAAATTTTTTCCAGAATGCCACTACCCAGGCTCACAACATCTCGTTTGAGGCCGGCGGAGACAACATGACATTCCGTGCCGCTGCCGGTATTACCGACCAAACAGGTATCGTTCCCACTACAAATTACAAACGTACAAACTTCACTGTATCAGGCACTGCCAAACTAAGCAACTGGCTCAATATCGAGACCTCATTGCAGTATGCATCAATGTCCAACAACAAGGCAGGAAGGGGTACAGGTGGCCCTCTTGGCCGCGTGATGCTATGGCCGCTTACAGATGATATGAGGGTATACTTGAACGAAGCCGGTCAGATGCGTTGGCCTGCAAATTATGCAGACGGTGATATCTACAACCCGTATTTTGACCTATACAAAAACAAGAACTACGACGAGAACCAACGTGTGATCTCCAACCTAGCCCTTAACTTCACACCTTTCAAGGATTTCATGATCCGTGGCCAGGTGGGTATGGACGTTTCGGCGACCCAGGTACAAATCGTACGTCACCCGGACTGGTCTTACAACAGGAATGGTACAGGTTCTTATGACGAGTCAAGGGTAACCCAAACCAACCCATCCATTAACCTGATTGCAACATATAAAAAGGACATTGGAAAATTCTCGGCAAACATCATGGCCGGTTACCACCAGCAGGAGACTGCCAACAAGACCCTTTCGGTCCATGGCGAAAAGTTCCTGGTTAGGGATTTCCAATCCATTGCAAACTGCGACATCACTACTTTGGTAAACAAAACTAATGACTGGAAGAGAAGGCTTCAGGCTATCTCCGGGTCACTTGAATTGTCGTACAACAATATGGCTTTTGTGACTTTCCGTGCAAGGAATGACTGGTCATCCACCCTTCCGATGGATAATAACCATTATTTCTATCCCGGAATCGAGGGTAGCTTTATCCTTTCGGAGCTTCCTTTCTTCAAAGCCCACAGTGAGACATTCAGCTATCTTAAGCTGAGGACATCCATTGCCCAGGTTGGTAAGGATGCCCCTGCTTTGTCCATCTACCCGGCACTTGAAACAACTTCTACCACCGCAGGCGGTTACCGTTACGGTTTTACCGGTCCAAACCTTAGTCTGAGACCTGAGATGAACACCGCATGGGAGGTTGGTCTTGAGGCAAGATTGTTCCGCAACCGTATTGATGTTGACTTTGCATATTACAACACCTTCTCTGAGGACCAGATCATTACCGGTTTCCGTATGAGTTATGCAACCGGTTTCGTTCTTAACAACATGAACGTGGGTTCTTTCAAAACCAGCGGTATTGAGATGAGAATCGCGGGCGACATCGCTAAAAACAGGGATTGGCTGTGGAATGCTTCTTTCCAATTCTCCAAAAACTGGAGTAATGTGGTTGGCCTTCCCGAGAACGTATCGGAGTATTACAATGCCTATACATGGGTTTCTGGTAATATAAGGAATGGTATCCAGGTAGGACACCCCATCACCTCTATCACAGGTAACGATTTCATGAGAAACGACAACGGGGATGTCCTTATAGATCCTTCAAGCGGCCTGCCTGTTGCTTCGGGAGCATGGAGTGTGCTTGCCGACAGGGAGCCGGACCTCAAATTCGGATTCTATACAGCTTTGAAATACAAAAACTTCTCCATGACAGCACTGCTTGATGGCCGTACAGGTGCAACAGTTGTGAACGGAACCAAACGCTGGATGATGCAGTACGGATTCAGTGAAGAGTCTGTTGCCCTCAGGGAAGCCGGTCCTACCGTATTCAACGGAGTATTGAGGGATGGTCTTGAAAATTCGGAGACACCCACACCTAACAATATTGCCGTAAAACTGGGCGATATCCAATATGGTTACTCTGGTTATGACCCTGACTGGATTGAAAAGGATGTCAAATATCTTAGTCTTTACAACCTCCGCTTTACCTATGCCGTAGACAGGAAATGGATAGAGAGAGTATCCAAGGGTGTGGTTACCGCAGCCTCTGTATTTGCTGCCGGTACCGACTTGTTTGTCCTTACAAACTATTCCGGTATTGACGTTGTAGGTAACTCAAACTCTGCATCATTAGGTGGTACAGGTGGAGTTGGCTTTGACATGATGTCAATTGCTGCCCCGCGCGGTATTTCATTTGGTGTTAACTTAACCTTTTAATTGACTGAGAAATGAGAAAAATATTAATAACACTGACAATACTTCTTACCCTTGGTACCTCTTGTTCCAAGTGGCTGGATGTGAATAAAAACGTGGACGCACCCGACTGGGTTGCGCCTATCCTCAGACTAGCCCCCACAATTGCCGCTTATGAAGGTATAGGATATGACCTGAGGGCTATGGCTCCGATGATGCAGTACTTTGGCGGTACCAGTTATGCAGGTGTATTTGGCCTTCACGGTTACTATGCTGCAAGTGACGCCGGCGGAGAGGCATGGAGGATGGTTTACTGGCTCCAGGGTATGAACATAGAGCACATCATCAATGATGGAAGAGACAGGGAAGAGTTTACCCTGGCCGGGATTGGTCTTGCAATCAAAGCCTATTCATGGCATATTCTTGCCTCCCTACATGGAGACCTCCCGGTTAAGGATGCTTTTGTTCCCGGCTTGCTTTCCCATAGTTATGACAATCAGGAGTACGCATTTGCACAGGTACGCTCATGGGCACGCCAGGCAATTGCCGAGCTGGAGAAAACGGATGCCAATGTTTACCCTACAATCGCTACAAATGACCTGATTTACCAAGGTAAAAAGGACAAATGGATCAAGTTTGCATATGCTGTGCTTGCAAGGAACTATATTGCAATGTCCATGAAGGATGCAAAATACCTTGACTCTGCAATTGCTTGTGCCGACCTGTCATTTGCGAGCTCTGCCGACGATGCTTCGTTCCGTTTTGATGCTACCGGTATTTCCAACAACTCCAATTTCTTTGGAGTTCTTCGCTCCAACATTGCATTTACCTACACTCAGTCGGACTACATGGTTCAGCTGATGACAGGTACAATCCCTAACTACAACAGTGAGGGTGCTATTGAAGGATTGCTGGAAAATCAGATAATCACCGATACATTCACACTGGACCCCCGTGCTATACTGATGTTTGGTTCGAGGGATACAATGCCTGCAAACCAGTCGGACATACAGCTTGGAACCTTCAACTTTGTAGGAACAAGACAGAATTACGGGGTTAATACTTCCGTGATGGGTCTCACAGCATCGGCAAATGCTACAAACTCAGGTACCGGAAGATGGCTCTTCAGGGACGATGCACCATGGCCGCTGACTACTTATGCCGAGATACAGTTTATCAAAGCTGAGGCTCTGTTCCGCAAAGGACAAAAAGCGCAGGCTTTTGATGCCTTCAAGAATGGTGTCAGGGGTCATATGGACTGGGTAAGGTCTTTGATTGTTCCCGGTACAGTTGTAAGGAATGCTGCCGGCAAACAAACCTCTGTGATCGGAGACAAGATCACTGCCTCAAGGTTCAACCAGCTTGCAGAGGAGTATATGAACAGCAAGTTTGTGAACAACCTCCCTTTGAACGATTTCTCACTTTCGCACATTATGATGCAAAAGTATGTATCCATGTATCCTTGGAGCCTGGACACCTGGAATGACCTCAGGAGATACCATTACGACCTGGTACTCGGTCCAAATGGCGTGCCTGTATCCGGTGTGTCTTATACAAATGACATCGTTTACCACAAACAGAACAGCGATCAAAACCGGATTTACAAAGGGTTCTACCTGCCACCTGCTGATGTTATCAACCGCAGGCAAAAGTTTGGAACAATCAACGAAGGCGCACCTTGCTACAGGTTACGTCCCAGGTACAATTCGGAGTATATGTGGAACGTTCCTTCTCTCAAGAAAATAGAGCCAATTCCCGGGGATGCCGACAACTACCATACTTCCATTGTATGGTTTGCAATACCAGGTAACAGTAATTAATTAAAAAACAATTGAAAAGATGAAAAAATTATTATCAATAATATCTGTGCTTTCATTGTTTTTACTTTACTCTTGCGAGAAAAACGTAATAACATACAACGCCACAGACCTGGATCAGAATCAGTATGCCCAGATCAGACTGGTTTATGACCTGCCTATTGTAACATCTACTGCACATAACATCACTATGCTCAAATACAACGACCAACTCTATTCACAGGTTGGTACAGCACTGGGAAGCATTTTGCCAAACAGTACTGCCAAGTATCACAGGATACCTGTGGGCAGCAACAAGGTAGATGCCTACAAAGGTGCAGCAAAGGATGTACTTGCCTACACCAGCAACTTTACAATAGAAAAGGGCAAATGGAGTGCATTCATTTACCAAGAGAGCCAACCCCCATTGTTGGTGCAGGATCCCGAAGAGTACGAAACCGGCCACCCATGGGCAGATACACTCACCTATGTGCGTTTTGTGAACCTGTTCCACAAAGCTGACGGTGTAACACCTTACGGAAGGCTGACTTTGAAAGTTCAGCGTGTAGTAGACGGTGCTAACCAGTGGGTAGATGTAGCCACTTGCGACTATAAAGAGGCCTCCACCTACAATCCTATCAAACTCAACAGGAAAGGGATTGCCATATGGTCAGGTACCGAGACAGCAATGATATTTGCTTTGTTCGATGCAAACGGAACACAATTGCAACACTTTGCAACTTCATCTGCATCTGTAAAGAGCAATCACCAGGTTACCGGCTATTCTCTTACCAAAGGGGTTAACTATATTTTCCACCTCAACGGAAAGGAGGGAACCAATTATGCGACCCAGTCCATCAGGGTGAGTACGATTGCCGTAAACTAATTTGCAATAATTAATTAAGGCATGTTCACACCTTGTGAATGTGCCTTTTTTTGTATTAAATCATTAATATTGACATTTATGATAAAAAAAGTATTAACAGTGCTGCTTATTGCCGTTGTTACAGCCACCTCTTTGTTTGGTCAAAACAAAAAGGCCGAAAGGCAAGCTATGGAACAGGCTAAGTTTGATAAAGCGAAAGCAGCAATTGATGCAAAGCTTTTTGCAATGCTTCCCGACAGTTACGGACCGGGAGCTGTGGCTGCGAATGTGGACGAGGCTAACTTCATGGCAATGGAGGAGGATGGGTTCCTTTACCTGCAGGGGGCTTCAATCGCCGGCAACAAATACACCAACAAGTTGGAAGTCAAAAGCTATGAGGTCAGTACCGATAAAAAGGGAAATGTCAACCTCAAAATGATAGTGTCGGGATCCATGATTAACGGACGGGTAGAGATCCAGATGCGCAAAGGGAGCAACTATGCAGATGTAGTCGTTACACCCAACAGTGGGAACAGGCTTGAGTTTTCCGGAGAGATACTTCCCAAAACCGAAGCAAAATACTTCAAAAGACCTAACGTTATCTAGGTCTCAAGCTGGATGTTTTCAAAAGGGTGTTCAATTTGGACACCCTTTTTTGCATTGCCAGATACTGTGAATATGCCAAAAAGTGCTTTGACAATTTGATGTAATTATGCAGGTTGTTAATTTATCCGAGGGATGTCGGTTTAGAAATGTAAGTAAAAAGTACGGAATTGTAAGTGTTTTTTAAGAATATTTAAAGGATTCATGTGCCGGGGTTTAAAA
>WARP01002432.1_pt1 | contig 12235 bp, 12 predicted proteins | sample 4769151 | NCBI WGS metagenome assembly WARP01 (sample SAMN08893023, study PRJNA449175) | gut metagenome | isolation source: rumen sample fed with dry roughage | host: cow | place: India: Nagpur | collected 2016 | reverse complement strand
TGAAGTCAGGTCCACTTGGTGGTGACCAACAAATCGGTTCAATGGTTGCCGATGGACAACTTGATTTGGTGATCTTTTTAAGAGACCCACTCACCGCACAACCTCACGAACCGGATGTATCGGCATTACTTCGCTTGTGTGATGTTTTTGCAATACCATTAGCCACAAACCTAAGTAGTGCAAGAATCATGCTTAAAGCGCTTGAAGAAGAACAAATTGAAAATCAGTTTCATTTAAGAAAAGACGAATAAACAACAAAGAGGGTGAATGAAGAATGCTAATTGATTTGTCTTTGGTTATCAACAATGAGTTAAAATCGTACCCGGGTGATCCTAGGGTTAAATTACAACAGATTGCCTCGATTGAAAAAGATGGGTTTAATAATTATGAGCTAAGCATCAACATGCACGCAGGCACACACATTGATGGTCCGAAACACATGGATGGATCGAAGAAAAACATTTGTGATTACGCACTCGATCGCTTTCATGGAAAAGCGAGAATCGTCAACCCAAATGAGCCTTATCTACATAAAGGCGAACAAATTGTTGTGATACCGATGAAAAATCAAACACTCAGTGAGGGGTTTATCAAAGAATTGATTCGATCGAAAATCAACCTAATTGTGATCGATAAAGACTCAATCGATGAAGCGCCTTACCCACTGCATAAGTTGTTGTTTAAAAACAATGTGTTTATTGTGGAAAATGCAGTTAATCTGCATTTGTTAGAGAAGTACCCATCATTTACCATTTTTGCAATCCCTTTAAAGATTGAAGCCGATTCCTCTTTAATTCGTTTATTTGCACAAGTTTAAAGTAATTTTTTAAAGTCACTTCTATTATAAGAATAGAGGTGATTTTTTATGAAGAAAGTAACAGTAATCGTTTTAAGTGTTTTTATTTATTTGTTTAGTTGTTCTTTGATGGCCTATGAAGAGGCCAACCTCCATCAACTAGACGAGCAAGTGACGGGATTTAGTAATTTAGTAGTTGAAGAGGATACGCTTCATTTTATTGAAGCAATTCCTGCGGATTCAGAGGGGTTTTACACGATGGTGTTTGATGAGGCATTCATGGGTGACGAACACAAGATTAAATCACAATGGACCTACACATTTTGTTATGACTATAATACGCATTGTTTTAATGACATGGAAATTAAAAAAGATCTTTCATCGTCACTCTATTACGCCAATATGATGTCGCCAGACGAGAAGTTTTACTTAACAAACATCCCGGCAAGTGCACAAAGTGGGTTAAACTTTGTTATCTATAAAGGTGAATTCAGTCATTTTAAAGGGTTTGATTATTATAAAAATACCACAACTGATGAAGGCGTCTTCTTGGTTGATTACGATCAAATGGTCAATCTAGAACAGCTTAAAAATCAATTAAGCGCTAACGATAATGTGGATGGTGACTTAACCGATTCAATTGAAGTCTTATCGGATGCGTTTACCACAAGAACTTCAAAACTTGGTGAGTTTTTGGTGAAATTTGGTGTCAAAGACAAACGGCATAATCAAAGTTTTTATGACATGTACGTTAAGGTAGTTGATTTAACTTCGCCAGTGATTACTGGCAGTGATCGAATTGAAATTGAATTAAATGTCGATGATTCATCGATTGAGACTTTGATTAGCCAGTACGTGGTATCAGATAATGTGGATACCTTATTAACCAGTAATTTAGTCCTTTCAAAAGACACCTATTCAGGCAATAAAACCAGTTTAGGCGATTATATGATTGAACTCAGTTTAACGGATCTGTCAAACAACGTAACCAAAAAACAAGTATCAATTCGCATCAAAGACACAACCAATCCAGAGATTAAAGGGCCAAGCGTGCTTTTTGCTTATTTATCGGAACAAGCAAAAACTATTGAGGAGATTAAAAAGCTCTATAAGGCAGTGGATTTAGTAGATGATGAAAGCCATTTGATTGTTCATTATGATTTATCAAACTACACACATCAATTGGGTGATCACGTTATCACAATTACCGCAGAAGACCAATCAAATAACCTTTCTAGTAAAGAGGTTGTGATCAAAGTGATTGATGACGTCAGTCCAACCTTTGATGTCTCTAATCTTGTGTTAAAGCGTACGCAAGTCGATCAAATGACCAAAGAAGAAATTATCGCATTTTTGACTAGAGAGTTAAAAACGAGAAATAAAGACATCTCGCAAGTAGAGATACTTCTAAATGAGGCTGAGTATGGCAGTAAACATGAAAATCAGTACATTTACTTTAGTTTCTTACTTGATGGTGTGACCTATCAATCGAAAGTAATGGTAGAAAAAGAAATTGACTATATCCCTGGGGTTGTTATTGCGTTAGCTGCGATATCACTAGCCAGTATCAGTATTTATTACATCAAGAAAAAATGGTTCTAAAATTAAGGGTTTTTACCCTTTTTTCTTTTATTTGATGATAAAACAAGTTATAATAGGTATGCTAAGGTGATATTATGAAAAAAACAAGAAATGATCTATTATTGATCGTCATACTCTTTTATGTACTTAATTTAATCAATACGTATTTTGTAACAACAAACGTATTAAACCGATATCTAATCGCATTCAAACGCACACCTTGGATTGAACTGAATTCAATTCTTGGGAATTTTTCGGCGTTATCGATCCTATTGTTCTTAGGCTTTATCTTGATCAGGTCCTTAAAGGGAAGAATCATCTATTTAGGCACAGTGACCTTTTTGCTTAATATAGCGATATTCTCGATTGGTATATTTACTAAGTATTACCAAACCATGTTTTCAATTTATGAGATGACGCTATTTTATAACCCAGCGCAGGCGTTAGCGGGTTCGATTGTCGTTGAGGCATTTAGAGAGTTAATTGTCTATTACCGTGTGATTGTCTTTATTCCAACGTTTGTCTTTATTTATTTAATCATTCGTACATTCATTCGCTATAAAAACGAAAAAGAGGTATTATCCGAGGTAATGAATTTACCTAAAAATAGGATGCTTGGGGTGATGTTATTATTAACATCGGTCATTCTAAGTTTATCGACACTCGGGGTCGTTAAGGTCAATATGGATGATAACTGGCCGATTACGGCGGAAAGACCGTTGTATGGTGTTCAATCGGCGGGGCTTTATAATTATTATTTAGGTCAGTTATTTGGATTTGATTTTGGAAAGATTGAATACGTCAAATCGGATTTGCAAATTTATGAAATGTACAATAAAAATCAAGCCGAATACGTTAATTTATTTAATCAAACTTACGGGAATGTTTTAGAGCTAATCGATGCAAAAACGGTATCAGTGGATCCTGCTTTGATGGGTTTGAACCAATCATTAAACGGCATTTTTGAGGGGAAGAACATTATGGTGATCCACCTTGAAACGTTTAATCACTTCTTATTAAATGAAGAAGGTCCGTTCTTGGACCAAACGTATTTTAAGACGTTAAAAGCACTACTACAAGAATCCTATGTACTTAACAACTTTTATACGAACGTTGGCTTAGGTAATTCAAGTGACGCCGAATTTTCGGTGATGACAGGTTTATACCCACGTGGGGATACGACCGTCTATTGGAATTATGAGAAGACCCCTTATGAGCTACAGGCATTACCAAAACTATTTACAAATTATTATAAGGCGTCGTTACATAGTGACGTGAAAGTGTTTTATAATCGAGAAAACGTGCATGAAAAAATGTATGAGTTTGATGACTATTTTTATTTTGATGAAAAAGAAGCGTTTGTTGAGAAAACAAAAAACGGGTATTACCGTTTTGCGGATCTCAATTATAAAACCGATCCAAAGAGCCCATGGATAAGTGATCTCGCGTTATTTGATTGGACAAAACAGTTGGCGATAACGAGCCAAGTGAAAAAAGAGAAGTTCTTTTTATACCCGATTACGATGCAACCACATACGCCATATTTATATGACCCTTACCTAGAGACACCGAGATTTACAACAGATGAACTTGTTGTTGAATCAGCGACTTATAAATACATTAACTACGAACGTTATTACGATTCGATATTTGACAAATTCATCGAAATGACCAAATCCTTAAAAGACACTGTTTATGTGTTTTATGGCGATCACGGTTCAGGTATTCCAAAATCGGATTTAGAGACGATTTTAGGAAGAGAACTATCAATGCTAGAATATAAAACGGAAATGTTAAAAACCTTGAGCTTTATTTACGCACCAGATGATAATGATACAAGTACGATTAAACGAGGCTTAATTAAAGGTGAACAAAACCTTGTTAGAAGCCAAGTGGATTTATACCGTACAATCATAGAACTATTTAATCTAGAGACCGATCATTATTATTACGGGGTAAACGCTTTATCGGATGAACGAACCTTCTCGATTGATACGAGAACATTTGATATCATTACAGACGATTATTATTTGTTATCGAAACATCTAGCAAGTGACAAAGAAACGTCGCTTGAGAACGTTCTTTTCTACATCGATGAAAATGATGTATTATTAGACCCTTATGAGGTTTTCAAGTACGTAATAGTTTACAAAAAGCGTATGGATGAAGCAATCACGTTTAACTTACATCAATATTTAAAAAATAATTGAAAATTGTGTTGACGTGGTCCTAAAAGTTTGATATAATTCAAGTTGCGCGGATGTGGCGAAATTGGCAGACGCACTAGACTTAGGATCTAGCGCCTTACGGCGTGCAGGTTCAACTCCTGTCATCCGCACCACTTGAAAGTTAACGGCTTATTTAAGCCGTTTTTTTTTATACGCGCAGCATGAATTATTCAATTTGAATAGATGTATGAAACTTTGATAATTCAAATATAGTGTGAAAAATTAAAACTATATTTATGTCTAATACAGCAAAAGGAAACGATGGGCATCTTTAGTCTTGCAGAATAAAACAATTTTCAAAGGTGATATAAGTGAAATTTAGTGAGTCTAAAACAGTCATAATGATAAATATCTCACACAAGTATTAGTTAAACAAAAAACAAGTTTAGGTAAACATAATTCATTTAGTAGCACATTCGCATCTAAACTTATATGTGCAGATTGTGGCGGCTTTTATGGTAGAAAAAGATGGCACTCCACAGATAAGTACTCAAAGCTTGTTTATAGATGAAAATTATTGATAAATATGATATAAAGTATGAGGACAAAGCAAGATTGTATTTTGATGGTACGGGTAGTGTATTCAATATAAATGATTCATTTGAAACAATTAAAAGTGAGTTAACTAATATGGACAGATGGAAGAAATTTAAAAAGAAAAATAAAACGAAAGGAGAATAAAATGGCAACATCACACACGTTTCACTTTGAAGGTGGAGAGTATCTTACAAAAATGGGGCTGTATGGTTTGTTTCTTATAAATACCATCAAGTAATTGATAAGAATCATATGAATTGGAATAATGAAAAATACAGTGAACTATCAATAACATCAAGAATCAATGATTTTGATAGAACTAGCGAATATCATTATTTTTGGCTTACAAAAGTACTTGATATGCAACAATTAGATAAACATAATAACTTTTGTGGCTTAGAATCATCAGAAATAATTAAAATGGCAGCCACAATAATTGTTAAATTATTAGATAAAAAGTAACTATAAAGATGAACACAAAGAGGATTGAAATACCATTTGTAAAAAAATATAAATAAATATCTTGACATTGACGCAGCGTAAAGGTTTATAATAAAGCTGGTGGTGGTTAAATGGCATATAAAATAAGTGAACTAGCCAAGCTAGCAGGCATTAGTTCAAGAACATTAAGATATTATGATGAAATAGGTTTACTAAAAGCTATACGTATTAAGGATTCTAATTACCGTGTTTATACAGAAAAAGAAGTCAATAAGCTGCAGCATATCTTAATCCTTAAAACAATGGGGTTTGATTTAGAACGCATAGAAATCATGTTAAAAGATATCAATGAATCTAAACGTTTGAAAATGTTAGAAAATCATTTAAACTCATTACATAGTAAAAAGAATCAAATAGAGACTATTATTCATAGTGTAGAGACAACCATCCGATCAATGAAAGGAGAAGTCACAATGAATGACAATGATAAGTTTGAAGGTTTAAAGGATCAAATGATTACTGAAAATGAAACGAACTATAAAGATGAAGTTATAAATCGCTGGGGTATTGATGCTTATGAAGCATCAAAGAAAGCATTTAAGAACTTTTCTAAGGGTGATTTTGATGAATTTAATAAATTAGCATCCAGTCTTATAGAAATACTTATTGTATTAAAGAATGATTCATCTCATAAAGAACTAAGAAAAAAAGCTTTTGTTGCCCACAAAGAATGGCTTACAATGGCATGGAATGGTAAATATGATAGTGAGGCACATTTTAATTTAGTAGAAATGTATGTAAATGATCCACGCTTTAAAAAGTATTATGATCAACATGGAGTAGGACTTGCTGAATTACTTAAAGAAGTCGTACAAGAAGAAATAATTCTAAACATCAAACAAAAATAATGATACTGTTACCCAAATTTGAATAGATATTTAAATTTAGGTATCATGCAGATACTATAAGAAGAACCGTCTTTTTGAAAGGCGGTTCTTCTGTTATAACAATCTTGGACTAATTAAAAAGTTGTTCAAATACCTTTTCCACCTATTGTTTCTAATGAGCTAATTCTTCCCATACCTGTAATGATGGGTTTTGCACGTTTTATTAATGTTTGAGTAGACTCAAGTGTTAAAGATTCCTGATGTGCATTTTCATTACTCCATACTTCATATACATAGACTGTATTGGGTTCATCTTTAGAAGTATTTACAAGATATATTTCACATTCTAAAAGATTTTTCATTGATGAAGCTGCCTTTAACAATATTTCAACCATAGTGTCACGGTTGCCTTCTTGTACTATAAACTTACCAAATAAACTGAATTTATTCATCATAACCCCCCTTAAATTTAGAATTGATGTTTTTTTGCATCATGCTCTTATTTGTAGTCATGAAGTATTATATATCATTATTTATAGTGGCTAAATTTTATTTGACGGTTTACATGTGATATAGCAGAAAATACGGTAAATTCATTGAGTAATGGTAAAAGCAACTAAGAAATACATGATTATTTGAACTTAAGACATAATATTTATAATTAAGATGCTTATTTATAATAAAGATAAGCATTATTTATATGAAAAGATATTTTTTTGGTATAATAAGAACATGGAGGAAACCTCAAGGCATTTTTTGAGGCTAATTAATATGAAACTAACAAACGTACAAATCGATTTATTCGCAATACTGATCTCTCTTTTCTTAATCATTACAGGGGTAATTATCGAACCTTTCGCAACTAAAGAAGCTTTAATGATTGTGTTTGGGCTTGCTTTTATCATTGGGGGTTATGCCAAAGCTAAAGAAGGTATTCTAGACACCATTAAAAACAAACAATTGAATGTTGAAATATTAATGATACTTGCGGCCATTGGCGCATTTATCGTCAATGACTTTAAAGAAGGTGCTATTTTAATTCTAATCTTTGGGTTTAGTGGTGTGCTTGAAGAATACGCCACCTCAAAGAGTGAAAAAGCATTTAAGAATTTATTAAAACTCGCACCGACGACGGCGCTTAAGGTGGTTGGTGAAGAACTGTTAGAAGTTGAGGCGAAAGAACTTCAAATTGGCGATGTGGTTGTTGTGAAAAATGGTGATTCTGTGCCATCAGATGGAAAAATCGCCAAAGGAACTACCTCGTTAAATGAACAAGCCATTACGGGTGAGTTTTTACCCGTAGAAAAAATAGAAGGTGACCAAGTTTATGCGGGAACAATCAATTTATCTTCGACGATTCATGTTGAGGTAACTAAAAACCCAAGTGATACGATTGTTCAAAAAATAATCGATTTCGTAAAAGAAGCTCAAGAACAAAAGACCGAGTCACAAACGTGGATTGATCGGGTAGAAAAATATTATGTTTATCTGGTGATATTATTTTCAATTATGATGATGACACTACCAATCATTTTTAATTGGTTACCAAAAGAAGAAGCGATATACCGAGGGATTGTTATCTTAGTTGTAGGTTCACCTTGTGCACTGGTTGCCTCTGTGTCACCTGCGGTACTCTCAAGCTTATCTAACGCTGCTAGAAAAGGTATTTTGATCAAAGGTGGTAGTCACTTAGAGCGCTTAAGATCCATTGATACGATTGTATTTGATAAAACAGGTACCTTAACCGAAGGAAAGCCAAAAGTCATTGGGTATCACGTGCTGCAAGTAAATGAAGAATTATTTAAGAATGTGGTCTATTCGATGGAGTCACAGTCCAATCACCCGTTGGCGTTATCAATTGTCAATTATTTTAGTCAAGCGACCAAAGTTGAACTTGAAACAAAGGAGTCTGCGGGCTTTGGTGTTGAGGCGGTTTATGAGGGACAGACCTATTTTATTGGAAGAAAGAATGATAATGAAATAACAACGGACAATATGAAAGCATTCTTTAACCAAGGTGCGACCTTGGTGTATGTTTATCAATCAGAGCGTTTGATTGGCTATATTGGGTTAAAAGATACCTTAAGAAAAGATGCCATTGATGTGATCAAGTTCTTAAAAAACAATCAGATAGAGACGATGATGTTGACAGGCGATAATGAGTTTACGGCAAAAGCCATCGCTGAGGAATTGAAACTTGATTCTTATAAGAGTAACTGTTTTCCTGATTCAAAAAGAACCATTATAGAGGAACTAAATAAGGATAACAAGCACGTGATGATGGTTGGTGATGGCATTAATGACGCACCTGCGCTATCGCTTGCTTCAGTCGGTGTAGCGATGGGTGATGGGACTGATGTGAGTCTAGAAACGGCTGATGTGGTCTTTATGAATAATAAGCTAAGTCATATCTTGTCTTCAATCACGTTATCAAAACGAATGAAAAATGTGATACTTCAAAACATGATTTTCTCAATTTCTGTGATTGTCTTGTTACTGATTTCTAATCTATTTGGATGGGTGTTATTACCAATTGGGGTTATTTTTCATGAGGGATCGACAATTCTAGTGATACTAAATAGTTTAAGGCTTTTATTTAAATAGAATGAAAGGTGCTGGCGTGAGGCTAGCACTTTTTTATCATAGTCATCTATTTTTTGTTGTATCGAATATTTGGTATAATGTAAGTGTGGAAATCTTTAGAAAGGTTGGCGTTTATCGCCTAATTAAAATATGCTTAGAATAATCATGCATTTTATTATGTTTTTAATTGCACTCGCATCAAGTATCTTTTTATTCATTAATAACCATGTGACTGAAGGTGTCGTTGTTCTATTGTTTTCGTTTTTAATCCTTGGTTTAATTGCAGGTATTTATCTAATTGAAAAGAAAAAACAAGCACTTAAAGATATTTATACGGGTGTTTATAATGAATTAGGATTTCAAAGAGATTATCAAAAACTTCATAAAGGTCTTGAAGCTGGTAAAATCACGGAACTTTACCTGATGAAACTTACAGTTCAAAGTGAACACACAGATCTAATCAAACCCATTGGAACGTTATTAAATGAGCGTTTTTCATTTGATACAAAAGCGTATTTTAACAATGGTGTTTTTGGTGTTTTGTTTGTTAATTTAAGCGGCATCATCGTTAAGGAAATGAAGAATCAAGTTGAAACATGGCTTAATGAGATGTTTAAGCAAAAAGAAGTCACGATTAAGTACGAAATCACGTATTTTGAGGTCAATAAAACGATGACTTATGAATCAGTGTTAGAAAAAATAAAGGAGGATTAATTTTCATGTTAGAAGTAGGAACGAAAGTAAAAAACTTTCAATTAAAAGACGATAAGGGGATTACGCATCAACTAAACGACTATCTAGGGAAAAAAGTAGTGATTTATTTTTATCCTAAGGATGATTCACCAGGGTGTACAACACAAGCGTGTGGTTTTAGAGACCACTACCAAGTGTATGAAGAGCTAGGTGTGGTGTTGTTAGGGATTAGTGCGGATTCAAGCCAATCCCATGAATCGTTTATATCAAAATACCAACTGCCATTTGTGTTGTTATCGGATGAAACAACAGAGGTTTCAACCTATTTTGGTGCCTGGGGAGAAAAGAATTTATATGGAAAAATCTCCATTGGCATGAAACGATCTACCTTTATTCTTAATGAAGAAGGTGTGATTGAAAAGGTTTATAAAAAGGCATCTGCTAAATCCAATCCAACCGATGTTTTAAAATACCTAGGGATACAAGTTTAGAAAGTTTTTAATATGGCTTATTTTTGAGTTTTTTGGGTGATGGCAGGTTGCAATCACATCTAAAATGAGTTATAATCAAACATGCAAGGTTATTCTAAAAGAATAAGCACAAGGAGGATAAAATATGGCTGATAAGAAAGTTATTAAGTCAATGGACGGTGCTGAAGCGTCTGCGTATGTCGCATATGCTTTTACTGAAGTTGCAGGGATCTATCCAATTACCCCATCAACTCCAATCGGACAAAATGTTGACTTATGGGCTTCCCAAGGTAAGAAAAACTTATTTGGTATGCCAGTAAAAGTCGTTGAAATGCAAAGTGAGGCAGGGGCTGTTGGTACAGTTCACGGATCACTTCAAATGGGGTTATTAACTACTTCATTTACTGCGTCTCAAGGTTTATTACTTAAATTACCTAATATGTACAAAATTGCTGGGCAATTACTACCAGGGGTAATCCATGTTGCTGCAAGAAGTATTGCGGCACAAGCGCTATCAATTTTTGGTGACCACCAAGACGTGATGGCTGTAAGACAAGCTGGTTGGGCAATGCTCGCTAGTGGCTCTGTACAAGAAGTAATGGATCTAGGAGGTATTGCACACCTTTCTGCGATTAAATCAAGCGTGCCATTCGTTCATTTCTTTGATGGATTTAGAACGTCTCACGAAGTAAACTCAATTGAGGTATTAGATTATGAAGTCTTTGATCGTCTTCTTGATCGTAAAGCAATTGAAAAGTTTAGAGCAGGTGCATTAAATCCGGCAAATCCTAAAACAAGAGGTTCGGCACAAAATGACGACGTTTATTTCCAAACTCGTACATTACAAGCGTCTCACTATGATCAAATTCCAGACATCGTAAATGATTATATGCAAGAAATCTCTAAGGTAACAGGTAGAGATTACGCGCCATTTGTTTATTATGGGGATAAAGATGCAACTGACATCATCGTCGCGATGGGTTCTGTTGTTGATACCGCAAAACAAACAATTGACTATTTAAATCGAAATGGTAAAAAAGTGGGTATTTTAGGTGTTCACTTATATCGTCCATTCTCAGAAAAATATTTCTTTGATGTGTTCCCTAAATCGGTTGAACGCATTGCTGTGCTTGACCGTACAATTGAACCAGGTAGTGTGGGTGAACCATTATACCTAGACGTTAAATCATTATTCTACGGAAAAGAAAAACAACCAGTCATCCTTGGTGGTATTTATGGTCTTTCATCTAAAGATACAACACCAAATATGATTAACGCAGTTTATAAAAACCTAGCGGGTGAACAAAAAGATCACTTCAAAGTTGGTATCAACGACGACGTGACTCATAGTTCAATTGATTTCTCAGAAAACATTGACGTAACGGATGAAGCAACAAGAGAATTATTATTCTTTGGTTTAGGTTCAGATGGTACCGTAGGTGCTTCTAAGAATACCGTTAAAATCATTGGTGATAACACAAACCTTTACTCACAAGCTTATGCGGCTTATGACTCTAAAAAGGCCGGTGGGGTTACACGTATGCATTTACGTTTCAGCCCAACACCAATTAAATCAACTTACTTAGTTAATAACCCACATTTTGTCTCATGTTCAACAGACACTTACTTAGTGAAATACGACATGCTTAAAGGCTTAAGACAAAATGGTCGTTTCTTACTAAATACAACGGTTCCAAAAGAGGAAATTGAAGCGTTCTTACCAAATAAGGTGAAACGTCAATTGGCTCAAAAGAATGCGAAGATGTACATCATCAACGCCGTTGATTTAGCTTATGAAATTGGTCTAGGTAGAAGAATTAACACCATCATGCAAAGTGCATTCTTTAAGCTTAATGAACAATTAATGCCATTTGAAAGAGCACAAGAATTGATGAAAAAATACGCTGAAAAAGCGTATGGTAGAAAAGGTGAAGCCGTTGTTAAACTTAACTGGGCAGGGATTGAAGCTGGTGGGAACCACTTAGTTGAAATCGATGTTAAACCAGAATGGGCTTTCCT
>WARP01000118.1_pt2 | contig 12262 bp, 9 predicted proteins | sample 4769151 | NCBI WGS metagenome assembly WARP01 (sample SAMN08893023, study PRJNA449175) | gut metagenome | isolation source: rumen sample fed with dry roughage | host: cow | place: India: Nagpur | collected 2016 | reverse complement strand
CCATACTGGCAGCCATACCCGTACACAAGGTAGAGACATCGGGTTTGACGAATTGCATTGTGTCGTAAATGGCCAATCCGGCATAAACACCGCCACCTGGCGAGTTAATGTACAGGGAGATATCCTTGTCAGGATTTTCCGACTCAAGAAATAGCAATTGTGCAACCACAAGATTGGCCGATTGATCATTAACCTGCCCCACGAGGAAGACAACGCGTTCCTTCAGAAGACGGGAATAAATATCATATGATCTTTCACCACGACCAGACTGTTCTATAACCATGGGGATATAGCCAAGGCCGGTCGGCGTCACCGACTCGCCCCCATGCATGGACGCATAAAAATCGGTAAAACGGTGCATCATTACATTGTTCCCATTAAGTCATCAAAAGCGACGGCTTCTTCAGCCACTTTAGCCAAAGACAAAACATGATCAACCACGTTGTCTTCAAGAACAACGGCTTCGATTTCAGCGCGACGCTGGCGATCAGACAGGTAATAGCTGATAACCTGCTCGGGTTTTTCATAGTTTTGAGAAAACTCTTCGATGCGGGCGCGAACCTGCTCAGGAGTGACCTGCAACTTGGCCTGTTCAACCAATTCACCCACCAACAAGCCCAGACGTACGCGACGCTCGGATTCTGGCTGGAATGTTTCAGCAGGAATTGGCATTTGATCTGCATTAGGCACACCGCGTTGCTTCAGTTCTTCGCGGGCAGCAGCAATGCGTGCCTGAACATCGTTTTCAACCAAGGCTTTGGGAATATCGAAGGTAGCGGCATTAGCCAGGGCATCCATCACGCTGCTTTTGGTGCGGCCTTGGATACGGTTTTTGACTTCACGCTCGATATTGTTGCGAATTTCCTCAAGCAGTTTTTCGGTGCTGCCTTCAGCCTGACCCAGTGATTTGGCGAACTCTTCGTTGACTTCAGGCAATACAGGCTCAGCCACTTCTTTAACCGTGATCGTGAATTCAGCAGTTTTGCCAGCAACTTCCTTGCCTGCGTAATCTTCTGGGAAAGACAGCGGGAAAGTTTTGCTTTCGCCCGCTTTCAGGCCGGTTGCAGCCTCTTCAAATTCTGGCAACATGCGACCCTGACCCAGCAGGAAGGGGAAGTTTTCAGCCTTGCCACCTTCAAATTCAACACCATCAATGGTGCCAACGAAATCCAGGGTAACGCGGTCATCTTTTTGAGCGGCACGGTCTTCACGGGCTTCGTAAGTGGCACGCTGTTTACGCAGGATATCAACGGTACGGTTGATTTCCTCATCACCCACTTCAGCGGTATAACGCACCACTTCCAGTGTGGAAAGATCGGGCAGGGAAACCTCAGGATAGACTTCAAATTTGGCTACAAAACCAACCTGACCTTCTTCAACACCTTCTGTTTTAGGCTCAATGGAAGGCATACCGGCAACACGCAAATTGGCTTCCTTGATGATTTTGTCAAATTCCTGACCGACTTTTTGATTAATGACATCGTAGCGGATACCAGGGCCGTGACTGCGTTCTATGACAGAAATAGGCGCCTTGCCTGGACGGAAACCCTGCACTTTAGCAGTACGGGCCACACGTTGCAGCTGCGTTTTAACGTCCTTTTCGATATCATCCAAAGCGATGATTAGATTTACCTGGCGCTCAAGGCCTTCAAGAGTTTCTACCGTTGCCTGCATTTATAAACCTTTTATATTGCGGAAAAATTAATAGTATAACCAGTCATTTTACCCAAAAAAGCGGATGACCATCATTTTTTTACGTTTAATTTGTCAAAAATACTCAAAATGCAACGCCCGTACCCACACCAACGGCTACGCCACCGTTCCCGCCCACGGCCCCCACCCCGTATACACAGGCAGATAAAGTTAAAGAAATCGCAAGGATTAGTATAATATTCCGTTTCATTGTTGCACCCCGGGCATTAAATCAATACACTTTAATATGTACTTAAAATTATTAAGCCAATATTTACACGTACATATTTTATTATTTTTCAAGGGGTATGAACTCATGACTGATTTTGATCAACAAAACACTTCCACAGCAACACCCGATCAAACTCAAGAATTCCGCAAACCACGCTTTTCAAACGGAAGTTTCGTGATTGGCCTGATTGTGTTCGGTCTGTTTACCGCACTCATTACCTGGTCCGTCAGTTTTATCGCCATGTTCTTTGGCGCCCTTGGCTCAATCATTTCCATTGCAACCCGCCTTTTCGACCACCAACACTGTCGCTTTACTTCCATCCCGGAAAACAACAAGGCTATCGAAGATGAAAACTGGGCCTATTTTGCAATCAGGGCTGTTTTTGGCACCATTTTTGGTACCACTGCTTACGTGATTGTCATTCAAAGCACTTCAGGCGATCTACACTGGTCAGCCGTGGCAACCGTTGCCGCCTTTGCCGGTTTAGTGTTTGACAAAGTTCTGTTCAAGCAATAACTTCTCTACCCAAGTACTTATTTGGGCAGTACCGCACACCTAAACAAGGCCTCATTTTATATGAGACCTTGTTTTTTTTGGGCTTCTGAATACCCAGGCAAATGCCTGTCCTAATCCCACCCATACCAACGGGCTTTTGCCAAACTCACAAACTTTTCTTCAATTCCTCCATAGACCCATACACCTTGTTCATGGACTCAAACTCTTCCTTGGTGCAGGGATAAGTCTGCTCAGACACGGCAGTATCCATACCATCCTGCCCCTCAGCCACAGCCGTCGTTTTATTACACATATAACGGGTGACACTTGAACCCGGCTCAGAGATCCCGTCCTGTATGGCACAACCGGCCAATAACACGCCAATGGCAAGCAATCCTGTTTTTTTCATTTCCAACCTTCTCAAGTAAATAACTTAGTTACTTCTGTACAAATCATTGATTTTCTTGCTCGCTTCTTTCTCTTTCAGCTCTTCTTCGGTCGGCAATACGGCATCGTTAATTATAGGCTCACTCCAGGTACCACGCACAAAATATCTGGCGGTCAATGAGCGTTGCAAGGGCGCCTGCAATAACCACTGGGAAAGAAAAGCCCCCACACCCACCACCGGATTCACAATCACCCCTGTCAAAATGGCAGCGCCACTGATATCAAGATTAGGCACCACCACCGCCTGAAAATCAAGCGTTTCAGTGTTTATATTGGTATCACCGGACGCCACAATAGCCACGGCCGGACCACTCAGCCGAAAATCGGAAACCTGCACTTCCCCCTGCTTCATATTCAAGCTGGCCCTGGCCATATCAAAACTGACGCCATCCTTGAAGGAATTACCCAAGGTACTGCCAAACTCCGGAATCCGGCTAATCGATTGCAATGCCAGCAACTCCAATGCCTTGGCCACTTTCGAGTCAATACTCAGCAATCTGCCTTCCGTGACACGACTCTCAAGACTAAGGTCAATCTGGTTCAAATCCAGATCGCTGATATCAGGCCATTTCAACACACCATTTACATATCCTTTACCACCGGCAACCACTGTCTTTTCCAACAGAACAGAAAGCAACCGCCCCAAGTCCAGAAAGTTCAGATTCAGCTTAAGATCCAGCCCCGTACTGTTCTTTTCGGTTTTAAGCGCACCGGTAGCATACAAAGAGCCACCAACATTGTTAATGGCCAAATTGTCAATCTGCCAATTATCCTGCCGGTTTTTTTTACGCCCTTTCAGCTTAAGTGAGCCCAACTCTTTATCAAATATCAGAAATCGTTTGGCACTAATATCCAGTCTTGGCAAATCAAGTCGTTTGGAGGCATTGCCATTTTTCTGATCCTTGTCGTCTTCCTTATCCCCAGACTCTGAATTCAAGGCCAGATGATCAAAACGGGCAGCCACAAAATCCTCATGCGCCACTTTGCCAGGCACCCAATCAATATCGCCAGTTACCGCTTCGGCATCAATACGAAACCCCCATGCGGAGGATTTAGGATTTTTTATACCCGACACCCTGGCCTGAGCAATAGTTTGTGACAGATAACGCAAAGAAGCGGTATCCAGCTGCAAGGCACTGACATCGGGAAATACCCGTGATGACTTGCCGACGGTTTTGCCAGAATCAAACTCATCCACAATATCCAGCCATTGCTGGACATCAACAACAGCAGGCCGGGCGGATATTTTCAAACCCTGCGCCGGCATTATTGGCTCAGCCAGTACACCTACGCCCCCTTTATAAAAAAAAGCACCGTTCCTGGATTGAACATCGCGTTCAAATATCGCCCTGACAGTACCCTGTCCCAGATCCAGCTCAAGCACCCTGGCATTATCGTTATTTTTATAGGCAGCACTCAACCAGCGGGCCCGTAACGGTTTTGATGCTGCAGCAGATTTACCCACTTCACCCGGGAAATCCAGGGCAAGGCCCTGCAGGGAAGAATCAACCTGCACATTGACCTTTCCACCTGCCAGAAAATCAAACTTGGCCTCATAATTGGCCTGCCCCTTGATCCGTTCCATACCCTTGGCCGACAACACTTCCCTGAGCCCCTCACCGGTAAACATCCCTTTCATGTTCAAGGAGTTACCTGAAGAACCGATATGGCCTTCCAGGGTCACAGGCCCGCCCAACATGTTCCCTACCAGTTTTTGCGCCACCAACTCGGTTTCATCAAACCGCAAGGAACCATTCATTTTTCTTAACCAGGGATAGTCTGGCTCAAACTGAAAGTCAGCATCCTGAATATGAATGGTGCCGCTTACCTTGGCATTATTCGCATCATTCACCGGGATAAACAGACGCAACGGAATCTGCCAGGTGCCGGTTGCACTGGCTGTATCCAGCGCGTTTTTGATGAGATACCCCAAAGGCGTGATCCGTGTAAACGCCAGGAAATTTTCAGCTGGCGCCACTGAGTTGGCCTGCAACGCCACCTTGGTATCTTTTTCAATACTGGAGACCAATCCGGAAAAATCATTCAGATCAATTTTTTTATCTTCCTGAATCAAAAAATAGGCCTGCCCGGATTGCAGGGCAATCTTGTCGCGCCGAAAATCGACCTTGCCACTTTCCGAATAAACAACTGGCCATTTTCGCCCCTTTATCTCATGCTGGTGATAATCAAGAGCCAAATTTTTATAATCGCCCTTTACATGAAAATCACCCGACTGTGGACGCAACCCAAAAGGAAAATGATCCACCACCCCTTTCAACATAAAAGGCGCATTGTCAAGCTGACCATCCTTAAAGGCATGGGTTAGCCATTCCAGGGCAGTATCAGCAATAACATTGGGCAAATAACGATACAAATGCGGCAATTTCAGTGAATGAAGATCACCCTGCAAATCAACAATACCATTATCCGAATGCGGATCAAAATGCCAATTGCCACTGACATTGATATCCAGGTCGTCATTTTTAATGCTTCCCTGCTGTATGCTGACCCACGGAAACTGCTGTTCATCGCGCTGAAAGCGGCCTGTTATATCGATCTGATCAAGCATCACCGGTTCATTAAAGGCTGTTTTATCTTCATAGAAAAACTGATTGGCCATAAAAGAAAATACCCAGGGGGTAAGCTCGGCCACTGCTTCATCGGACATCTGCCCTGCATTCATGGAACTTGAACGCCGCCTGATTTCCGCCTGTATATTGCTGAAACGGGTATCCAGTTTTAACCGCATAAGTCCAGAGGCCAGAACGAAAACATGTTTTCTTAAATGGTCTTCCAACCTGAAATCTCTTGCCTCGGCATCCAGTGAAATTTTGCCGATTTTATTCTGGCTCACTTCCAGGACAAGCGCAGCATGATTGAGATAACCTGAACGAAGCTGCTCGGGAATGTTTAACCATGGCGCAAGATCAAGCAAAGACAGGCCGTTTAATTTTGCGTTGACTTCACCGCTCCATTGCAATTGCCCTTGCGCCCCCGAAACCTGCTGCAAGGTCGCCTCAAGGGCGAACGTATCACCCAAATGTTCAGGCAAACGGGCAGACAATGAAACATCAAGTTCATCATGCACGGGCTTTATATCCAGATAAACTCCCGACAACACCAAAGGCTGAGCCTGCCGCTGTTCATCAACCCAGATCAGATCAGCATCGTTCAGACGAAGCGAAGACAGGGATGCCAGCCATCCTGCCAGCAGGGACGACTCGCCTTTGTCCATCACACTCTCGGGTACGCTGGCTTTATCCTGTCCAAGCAGCTTTTGCCCCAGCAGGTGTATGCTTCCATCGGCATCCCGGCGTATATTCAGGGCGGCGTTATGAATACTGATTTCAGATAAAAAAGGACGCATGCGCAACAGGTTAAGCCAGCTTACCCCCGCTGACACCGATTTAATCTTCAAGTATTCATTTTTCTCATTATTTTCAACCGTAACACCTTGCAATTGCAAGACGGGGCTGTCTTCCCAGGCAAGCGACAACTGCTCCACGCGGACATCCATATCCAGCGTTTTGCTGATATATGTCTGAATTTGAGGCAGCCATTGATGCAGGTTTGGAACAAGAAAATACCTTACCCCCAATGACAAGGCAGCAAGCAGAATCAAAAAACCAATAAAAAAGACTAAACAATAGCGTAAAATTTTCCTGGCAACGCTCACTGGGGCGGCTCACATCTTGATGGTTACAGTCCAGTGTATTATATCCAATACTGCATTGCCTCAGGCCACAGAAACAGTCGTTAGACATAACCTTACATTTTTTGAGAAAGCATGATGCCAACCAATAGTCTAACCCGCGCCCTTGAATGGTCCGGTTACCTGCAACGTAAAATCAGCACAAATGAACAACTGAAAACCGAACTGAGCCAGGACATTTTGCACCCCATCACACCGGACATCATCAAGCAATGGTTTACACAGACCAGTGGCCAGCCCGTGCATCAACCCATCGCCACCGAACAATGCAAGCACCTGTTACGCAAACTCAGGAATCGGGTATTCTGCGCCCTGATGGTAAGGGATATCAATGGCCAGGCCTGTTTTGAAGAAGTCACCCAAAGCATGAGTTTTCTGGCCGACCTGGCCGTGCAGCAGGCTTATTTAAGCATCATGCAGGATCTGGTGCAGATCCATGGCGAGCCCATCAACCCCGAAACCGGCAAACCCATGGAAATGATCATTCTGGGCATGGGCAAACTGGGCGGCAAAGAATTGAATGTTTCTTCCGATATCGACCTGATCATGCTGTATGCCCAGGAAGGTGAAACCACGGGTCGTCGTCCCCTGAGCCACCATGAGTTCTATGGCCGTCTGACCCAACGCATGATGCCCGTCCTGTCTGAAATAAATGCCGATGGCCATGTTTTCCGTACCGATCTGCGGTTGCGCCCCGACGGGGATGGCGGCCCACTGGCCTGGAGCCTTGACGCGCTGGAAAACTACTTGATTACCCAGGGACGGGAATGGGAACGATATGCCTGGCTGAAGGCTAGAGTTATTCCCGTCAAATATTTTAAGCAGAGCTCATCCAAAGAAGACATTGCCCAGTTGAAAAGCCTGCGCACACCATTTGTTTACCGCAAGTATTTTGATTTTGATGCCCTTGCTTCATTACGTCAGCTACGCGAACGCATTCGTCAGGACTGGCAACGCAAAGCCCTTAACCGCAATGGCGTGGACAGCATTCACAACATCAAACTGGGTGAAGGCGGTATTCGTGAAATTGAATTTACCGTTCAGCTAGCACAGCTCATTCGTGGCGGTCGAATGCCATCCCTGCAACTCAGGGGCCTGTTACCAGCCCTTCATGCCGAAATCGGCATAGGGCTCATTACCAAGGAAGAAGGCCTGCTGCTGGAAAATGCCTATCGCTTCCTGCGGCGCGTGGAGCACATGCTGCAATATCGTGAAGATGAGCAAACGCACCTGTTGCCGGCCGACCCCGAACGGTTTGCCGCCCTGGCCAAGGCAATGAATATGGAAGAACAAGCCTTCCGGTCACATCTGAACGAGCACCGACGAGTGGTATCCCGGGCATTTCGAAACGCATTCCGTATCGCTGGCATGGGTGAAGAATCAGCGTCCGGCCCCCATTACAACCACCTTTCCGACACGTCTGATAGTACCGACCTGCCTGAACTGGTTCAACAGTTTTTTGCACCGGAAATCCATGAGTATATTGAAAACCGTATCAAGGCATTGCTCAACAGCAGCCGTATTCGCACCCTTTCCGGCTCAAGCCGTACGCGACTGAAAAAACTCTTGCCCCAATTATTGGAAACCGCAGCCAAAAGCGATAACCCGCAACTGACCTGCGGGAATCTGTTTGACCTGATTGAAGCGATTGCCCAGCGCAGTGCCTATCTTGCTTTGCTGGCCGAATATCCGGAAACACTGGCCCGGGTTGCCCGCATCATGTCCTCAAGCCACTGGGCGGCCGGTTACCTGATCCGCAACCCGATTTTGCTGGATGGGCTGATCGACTGGCAAACCCTCATGCAAAACGTGGATTTTTCTCATATCGCCACGCAACTCAGTAAAGACCTGGACGCCTGCGTACTGCAAGATGGGCAACCTGACGTTGAACAACAAATGAACATCATGCGGGATGTCCAGAAACAAGTCAGTTTTCAGTTGCTGGCCCAGGATCTGTCTGGTGGCCTATCGGTTGAAAAACTGGCTGACCACTTGTCAGCCCTGGCAGATCTGCTGCTGGAAGAAAGCATCAAACGCATTTGGCCCGCTGTCAAACCCAAGCCCGAACAAACCTCGGAACCCGTACCCGACTACCCGCGTTTTGCCGTGATCGCCTATGGCAAACTGGGGGGCAAAGAGCTGGGTTATGCCTCAGACCTGGATTTGGTACTGCTTTTTGATGATCCGGCCGATTACGCCCTTGAAGTTTATGCAAAACTGGGGCGACGCCTGAGCACCTGGCTTTCCAGCATGACCTCCTCAGGCCGAATGTATGAAATTGACTTGCGCCTGCGTCCGGATGGCGATGCCGGCCTGCTGGCCATCTCGGTGGATACCTTTGAAAAATACCAGCTTGAACATGCCTGGCCCTGGGAACACCAGGCTCTGACACGCGCCCGCTTCTGTGCTGGCGACAAGGCCATCGGCAAGCGTTTTGAACGGATCCGCCGCCAGATTCTGCTCAAAGAAAGGGACCGGGAACAGCTCCGGCAGGACATTATCGACATGCGCGCCAAAATGCGGGCCGGCCATCCCAATAATTCGGGCATGTTTGATGTTAAACATGACCATGGCGGCATGGTTGATATTGAATTCATCACTCAATATCTGGTGCTGGCCTACTCACATCAATACCCCCGGCTATTGGATAACCTTGGCAATATTGCTTTGCTTAAAATCGCTGCGGAAGGCGGCTTTATTCCCGAGGATCTGGCCAACGAAGTGGCTGATGCCTATCGCACTTTGCGCAAAACACAGCATGCAGTCAGACTGCGCGGCCAGGAAAAGGCACGCGTAGATAATCATTTGCTGCTGAACGAACGCCAGGCAGTGAACAGATTATGGGAAATCGTCTTTCCCGGTACCCGGGAGCAGGAAGGCAATCCCTCATAATGAGCCAAAGCCCTGAACTCAGGACAAAAATATTCTAAAATGAACCTTTGCAATATTTTTGTCCTACTCTGCCATGGTTACCGTCACCGATATTAAAAGACCTGTCCTGGAATTACCCAAAGGCCACCGTAAAGTGCTACTGCACTCCTGTTGCGCACCCTGCTCTGGCGAAGTCATGGAGGCAATGCTCGCATCGGGTATTGATTACACGATTTTCTTCTATAACCCGAATATCCATCCGGTCAAGGAGTATGAAATCCGCAAGGAAGAAAACATTCGCTTTGCCAAGTTGCATAACGTACCGTTTATCGATGTCGATTATGATGTCGACAACTGGTTTGAGCGTGTCAAGGGGCTTGAAAATGAACCCGAACGTGGCGAACGCTGTACTGCCTGTTTCGACATGCGCTTTGAGCGTACCGCGCTGTATGCACACGAACACGGGTTTGACACGATTACCAGCTCACTGGGCATTTCCCGCTGGAAAGACATGAACCAGATCAACGGCTGTGGTGAGCGCGCGGCTGCCCGTTACCCCGAACTGGTTTACTGGACCTACAACTGGCGCAAAGGTGGCGGTTCGGCCCGCATGATTGAAATCAGCAAGCGCGAAGAATTCTACCAGCAGGAATATTGTGGCTGCGTCTATTCCCTAAGAGACACTAACCGGCACCGACAAAGTCAGGGGCGTGAGCGGATTAAAATCGGTGTCAATTATTATCGCAACGAAAACAAAAGTTAAGTCCATCACACGCGCCAAATAAAAGGCCTCGTTCCCAAGAACGTGGCCTTTCACTTTATGCGCCGATCCTGGCGACTGACCTACCCCTACTGAACCGGTGCAATAACGGGCGCCGCTACTGCCGCCGCACTGGCACCTGCCGTGCCTTGCGAAGCAGGTGAAGTGATGAAACCCAGCTTTTTCAAGCCCGACCCTTTGGCCATTGCCATGATTCTGGCCAGCTGCTCATAACGCGTATTGGCATCGGCACGAATCCTGATTTCCGGCTGAGGCACCTCTTTGGCCTGGGAAATGAACATCTCACGCAAACTCGCCTCGGGAATGGGTGATTCATTCCAGAAAATGCCACCTTGTGCATCGATCGCCAAATCAATTGACTTGGGATCTTCTGTAACGGGCGTACTGCTTACCTGTGGCACATCAATTTTGATGGAGTGTGCCAGCAAAGGCGCAGTAATAATAAAAATAACCAACAAAACCAGCATCACATCAATGAGCGGAACCATATTGATTTCCGACACCATATGATTGGCGTTGTTTTTCTGGTCGAAGCTTCCAAATGCCATTATTTACCCCATCACTTTACTAGTGTGTACCATTGCTACGCAAGGCACGGACTTTGCCGGAAGACACCTCCACCTGCTGCCCGGTTGTGACAAAGGCGAACAAGTCATAGGCAAAACCATCCAATGAAGCCAGCACCACCCGATTGCGACGCACAAAAGCGTTGTAAGCGAGCACTGCAGGAATAGCCACAGCCAGCCCCAGGCCAGTCATGATCAGCGCCTCTCCAACCGGTCCGGCAATTTTATTAATGGATATGCCATCAGACATACCAATATTGACCAGAGCATGATAAACCCCCCAAACCGTCCCAAATAATCCTACAAAAGGCGCTGTTGAACCCACCGAACCCAGAATGGTGAGTCCGTTTTCCAGATGAGCGGTTTCTTCATCAATGACTTTACGCATGGTACGGGTAACAAAGTCGGCATTTGACCCCACCTCAGACAAATTGGTCACCCCATATTTTGCGTGATGCTCACGGGCATGCAAGGCCTGGTTAGCCAGGCGTGAAAACGGGTCCGTCGCCCCAAATTTATGCAAGTCCTTATCCACCTGCTCCAGTGAAGAAGCATTCCAGAAGCGTGATAAAAACGCCTTGCTATGACGGCTTGCACGCCAATTAAGCAAACCCTTAACCACGATGAGATACCAGGTCAATAAAGACATGAATACCAGCACGCCAAACAGGGTTTTACCCACGGCATCACTTTGCATCAAAAAACCCAGCATTTGTGAAGTGCCTGCATCGGTGGCAACTGTCGTTGCCGCATTGGCGGCCATATTATTAACAAGTTCCACGGCAGCCCCGGGAACGATTGTGACAGCAGAACCCGCTGCGTCATTGACCGTTGCAGCAGCAACACTACCATTTTCTGATGTATTGGTCACAATTTGTGCAATTGAACCGAATGTTGAAGTCAGCAATGACGAAATCATGCTATTTCCTTTTATTCAAATTTAATTGGAATGTCTGCCAGCGCTTCCCGTGGCACACCATTTTCTGTATGAGGTTTAAATCGTGCCTCGCGCACGGCATTTAAGGCGGCCTTGTTCAAGGCATCATAAGGCGTTCCTTTTAATAGCGATACGCGCTTGGCCACCCCGTTACGGTCAATCAAGACACGCACGACAACCGTTCCCTTTTCGCCCCGCCGTTTGGCGCTCATTGGATAATTGACTTTAGGCCGCACCCTGTAACCCACCTGCCTGACAACAACCGGTGCCGAATCGGCCGACGAAGACCCTGGTTTGACATTGGGATTCCCCTGGGAAACGCCAATGGGTTTGGTGACGGGTGGCGCCTGTTCCGAGACTTTCTGGCTTTTCAACACAGGTTTTGCCTTGGGCTTTTCCTGTTTCACGACTTTCTTGGGCGCAACCTCTTTTTTAACCACTTTGGGTGGTTCCGGTTTAGGTTCTGGCGGCTTGACAGGCATGACAGGCTCGGGGACCGGCTCCGGCTCCGGCTCCGGCTCCGGTTCTG
>WARP01001543.1_pt1 | contig 12320 bp, 8 predicted proteins | sample 4769151 | NCBI WGS metagenome assembly WARP01 (sample SAMN08893023, study PRJNA449175) | gut metagenome | isolation source: rumen sample fed with dry roughage | host: cow | place: India: Nagpur | collected 2016 | reverse complement strand
CAATATTTTGGAGTATGCTCGCATACGATAAAAAATGGAAAAATTGACCAAGACCAGATTTGGAACTTGACTATAATGATTTACAGGCTCTACATGCTCCGAGTCAGTCATCATTCGGCTGACCCGGACTAATCAAGTCAGCTTATTCTTTATAAGTCTGCGTACTGTAGCGTTCAATAGCTAAGCGTTTCAACACTTTTTCATTTTTTGCATAATCCAAGAAGGCTTCAGCATAATCCAGTCCCACCTCTACACGTCGTTCACCGGTGATATTTTTAAAACTGCTATAAAAATCTTGACCATCTGCCAGAAAATTAATGGTAATCACCTGATAGGTCTGGTCTGGATTTAAAGCTTCATAAATTCCTTGTGCATTGTGAACTTTTAAGTTGGATATCCGTTGACCTTTGGTTTTGGATAAATCTACATCCCACTGCAGTCCACCCGCGTAGGGATAACTACCGGTATTGTTATTTACGACTGCATCCATCGCATCTTCAAGTACATTTTTAATTTCTAGCCCAGTCGCCTTCAATTGCACTAATGTGTTTTTAAATGGCAATACCGTATAAATTTTCTCTACAGAAATATCACCTTGGGGAATATCCACCCTGACACCACCGCCATTTTGGATCGAGATATCGGCATTAAAATACTTTTTACCTTGTTGCAAAAATGCTTCAGCCACGAGTTGTTGCACATCACCACCATGTTGGTTGGTAAAATCTGATTTATTACAGATGTCCCCTAAAGTGGAACGTGATGTATCTTTTGTCATTCCGGGTACACGACGCAGGCATAGATTTTCTTGGGCATTCGCAACAATTTCCTTGCCCAATAAATTTTTAGCAACTTTATACGGTTCCAGGATAGCTAAAGCTGCAGTATTAGGTTGAACAATACGCAAGCTGTTACTGCTTTCAATATCTTTTTTAATCACATCTAATTCAGTAGTATTCAGGGCTGGAGCATCTTTAGCACTGCGCTTAAAATCATCTCCAATTAATACATTTGCTTTGCCGGTACATGCTTGCACTTTTCCGTTGGCATCAAAATTTACTTTTAATTGACCAACCACATAGGCATATTGCCATGCTTGTACAACACAAACCTGTTCACCATCTTTATTTTTTAGGGTTGTTGGGTAGTTGCCATCTGGACTCATTCCATAGTTTTTCAGCTTTGCATCTGCCAGCAAGGTATGTGAATCACCACCCACAATGACATCAACACCAGACAATTGTGCAGCCAGTGCTTTATCCATGCCATAGCCTAAATGAGACTGTACAATAATCTTATTAATGCCTTGTTGCTTGAGCTGATCAATATAGTTTTGTGCAGTGGTTAATTCATCTTTAAAAATGGTATCTGCATTCGGACGAGAGGCATTCTTGGTTTTATCAGCAATCGTTAGACCGATTAAGCCAATTTTTTGCCCTTCTTTGTCCATAATGGTATAAGGTTTTACCAGATCAGTCTGGTAGAGTGCTGAGGTTTTTCCAAACTCGACATTGGCACTTAAAACTTGTGTTTTATTTTTACAGCGACCTTTATTATTCAAGAAACCAATAAATTTTTTTAAGCCTTCATCGGTATTATCAAATTCATGATTGCCTAATGTTAACGTATCGAAGCATACCGTATTCATGAGATCTGCTTCGGCTTCACCTTCTTTTAAAGTAAAGTACAAATCGCCAGTGATGGCATCTCCTGAATGAATTTTTATCGGGTTTTTCTCCGTACTGGCTAGGCTATTCATCAGTGCCGCAACTCGTGCAAATCCGCCATTTGAAACCTGGATTGGCTCGCGATTACCTACAGAGGTTTCCAGCAGTAATTTGGTACTTTCTTCATCCAAATGTGAATGGCTGTCGTTAATATGCAATACATTTACTTCCAGCGGTTCAGATTGAATGATAGGCGTTATACTGGTACTGTCTTTAGTATCATTATTACACCCTGCTAAAAATATACTGGAAACGAATAGACTGCATGTGATACTTGAATATTGAATGCTTCTATTTTTAAAGGTCATAGCCATACCATTTTGATCATAATTTAATCATAAATAATGTGGGACTATTGTTTAAAATTCATGAATTTAGCTATTTTCCGCACAATAAAATAAGGAGAAATTTTATATTTCTCCTTATCGATTAAATCAACAAAAAAATTCTAAAAATCCTAGCATAGAGCTATTATCGAAACCTATCATTTAAGAATGTCTTGATGTGCTCAGCAATTCAGCCATCCGCTATATGTCTTCAGTTTTTTAAATTGATACTTTATTCAATCAACTCAATTTACGTCTGCGTAGAGTGGAAACTAAAACAAGCCCGGCTAATGCAAAAATTGACCATACTCCCATGCTGCCACCACTTATTTCAGTGCTATCAGGAGTGTTTGCTACATTCTCATTGAGGTCCATATCGACAATCACAGGATCATGATCGGAAGAACGGAATGCATTATCGCTATAGAATGCTGTGATTTGCTCTTGTGTTTTATATTCTTCATTATAATCTAAAGCTGTCGGCTCATCCGCATTGATGTGCCATGCAAAAGCACGCTTCACCCTTGGGTATAAGTTCGCATCGGCAATGGCATGATCTAAGTTTCCTGAACCGCCATTGCCATTAGTATCACTGGCTACGCCAAAAATATAACTATAGGCTGCTTTACCCTGACCAATTTTTTCATCATTTAGCAAAACCTTATAATTGGCTTTTTCAAATGCCAATATTGGGTCTTCTTTAGCGTAACTATTCATGTCACCGACCAGTAAATAATTGGGGTTATTCACTTTGGTCGGATTCGTTGCAATCCACTGCATCAATTTTTGTACTGCTGTTAAACGTGTCGCGTTCCAACAGCCCTGTCCATCACCTTGATCAGCATCTAACGAAGTTTTATCATCAGGACAACTGCCTTTAGATTTCAAATGATTCGGTATAATCGTAAAAATTTTCCCGCCAGATAAAGACTGGAAGCTTTGTGCCATCGTTACCCGGTTCTTTTGAGTCTGATCATCATAGACCGCGGGTTCTCCCACGGTTTTAACGCGCTTACTGTTATAAATAATAGCCACAGCAATTGCATCTGTACCCAGTTTGGTCATCTTCGGTGGAATGATATATTTCCAATCGGCACCTAAAGCTTTGCTGAGGTAAGCGACTGCACTTTTATCATCATAGCCATTGTTTGCAATTTCCATTAATCCATAAACATCTGCATCAATCGCTTTCAAAGCAGTCACGATTTTCTGATGCTGTTTGTTAAACTCGGATTGTGAGGTTGCACCGCGTTCCGTAGGAAAACCTTGGGTGGTACCATTATCATAATTCAATACATTAAAAGCAGCGGCACGAATTTGTCTGGACTCTTTTGCGGGTACTGTTGTTCTTAAATTTGAGTCTTTAATGATTTCAGGCTGTGTTTTATTTAAAATAGGTTGAATACGCCATGTATTAAAGCGATATTCCAGAATCCCTTCAACATTTTTCAACTGATAGCCACTTCTTAAAGTGTTTAATGCATTAAAGTTTTGCGGCAGCCATGGGGTTCTATTTTGATTGTTATAACCATCATCCAGGATAATTTTTGACAATAAATTTTGTTTGGCCAAATTGACGGCTTCAAGTGATTTTGCTGGATATAAATTGGTTGGAATATATAAGCGCCCCAAGCTTAAGGATAGCTCACCATATCGCCCATAATTATAATTTTCACTAATGGTTAAAGTCTGCGGTATTTTGACCAGCATCCCTTGATATCGTTTAGGGCTATGACCTTCTGCATCCGTCAAACTTGAGAAGGGCAATTGTAAAGGAGTGGCGCTAACCAGATTTTCAGCTTGTTGATTACAGGTTTGAATATTACTGCTGAGTTGATCGATCTGTAGCTGGTTCTGATAAGAAGTAAGACGACCTTTAAAAATAACCTCTTCACCTACTTTTCCACCAGTCACTGTACTACTTGCGGGTAAATATACAAAAATGGCGTTGCTTAAGCCAAGTTTAGCTTTACTGTCTGGGGATTGAATATAAAACCCGGAAAAACCATTTTGGTAACGATAATCAGCAGTGATGACTCCACGAACGATATATTGCTGATTGAGTGCAGCGGTTTGTAAGTCTGCAATTGGCGTATCGGCCGTACTGCAACTGATTTCAGCCAAGGTAGATTCAGTATTGACTGCACCTAAGTAACTGTTGAATGCATTTCGTTCAGACCATTTAGACCATTGGCTTTCTAACTCAAATGCTGCTGCAGGATCGATCGAAGTGACATTATTTGAAGTTTTAGTACGTGACAAACTATTTTGATAACTACTAAAACTGACTCCCCAACCAGTGCCTGGATCTTCCCCCACTCGACCAAAACGATCTATTGGCGTACCTTTATACAGCAGGACAAGTGCATCATCCCCATTAAAAGAAAGTCCTGCAACCTGATCAACTTTAGAACCAATTTCCGTCTGTAATTCTGAGCGACCAATAACGTATTTTGTTTTGCTTGCCAATGTACCTTGTAATGGAAAAGCTGCTGACTTAGTGGTTGATCCATTGCTAAATTGCTGAATTTCATAATCTGCTAAATTTACTGTACTACCATCAGGATTATAAATTTCTAATCCTTTACGGTTAGAGGAACCATCAATATATTGACTGAACATGAGTTGTGCATAACTTGGAAACGAACAGCCTAATAAAGCCAAGCTGAGACATAAGGTATGTGGTTTTAAAGTCTTCATATTTTTTAATGTTTGTTAAAATTTTGATTAGACTAATTTTTGTACATTACATCGTTATGAATGATTGATGACAGTTTTGCTAGAAAAATATAAGATGCTGTTTTAATTCAGTAAGTATCGGTTAAAGCACCTCCTAAATAATCGATACAATTAGCTTGATGTAAGTCCCCACATAGTATTTTTAAGTGGGGACTTAGTAAATGATCATAAATTTTTAGCAGCGATCCCTGTTGCTAAAAAGTGACTAACATACAGCACTCAGTTCAAAATCGGTTCGGGACATCTAGGCTTGAAAATCTTTATGCAACAAAGCTTCTCGCAATCAGAAATAATGTTTAAAGTCGCTCAATTGCTAATGCAACGCCCATTCCACCACCAATACATAAGGTCGCCAGTCCTTTTTTCTTTTCACTGCGTTGCATTTCATGTAACAGCGTGACCAGAATTCGACAGCCTGAGGCTCCAATTGGATGGCCTAAGGCAATAGCTCCACCGTTGACATTGACCTTTTCCATATTGAGGCCCAGTTCTTTCGACACTCCTAAAGCTTGTGCGGCAAAGGCTTCATTGGCTTCTACCAGATCAACCTCGTCCAAAGACCAGCTTGCTTTTTCTAATGTTTTTCTCACAGCATTTACCGGACCGAGTCCCATCACTTCCGGCTCAATACCCGACAGGCTATAGGCTTTAATTTTTGCTAGTGGCTGTAAACCAAGCTCTGCTGCTTTATCGGCACTCATCACCAATACGGCTGCTGCGCCATCATTAATCCCTGAGGCATTACCTGCAGTCACCGTTCCATCCTTTTTAAAGGCTGGACGCAGCTTAGCTAAACTTTGTTGATTCGTTTCGGGTTTGATATATTCATCACGATCAAAAACTAGCGGATCACCTTTACGTTGTGGCACTTGCACTGGCACAATTTCTGCGTCAAATTTCCCTTCCACCTGTGCTTTAACTGCACGCTGCTGAGAAGATAGTGCCAAAGCATCCTGATCTTCACGGCTAATCGACAGTTTTTCCACAATATTCTCAGCAGTCATTCCCATGTGATACTGGTTATACACATCGGTCAGACCATCATAGACCATGCTATCCACCAATTGCGCATTGCCCATCTTCTGTCCGTTACGCATCTGGATAATATGGGCACTTTGTGACATCGACTCCTGCCCCCCTGCCACGACAATATCGGCTTCACCAGTGGCAATGGCCTGTGCGGCCAAATGAACAGCGCGCAGTCCAGAACCACACACCACATTCAAGGTCGAAGCGGGTACTGAAACCGGAATACCCGCTGCAATTGCCGCCTGACGTGCCGGATTTTGTCCCACACCTGCAGTCAACACATTCCCCATAATGACCTGATCTACCTGTTCTGGCTTTATTCCGGCAGCGTCTAATACCGCAGCAATCACTACCTTTCCTAACTGCGGTGCACTGACGCTAGCCAGGCCACCCAAAAAACTTCCAATCGCGGTACGTTTTGCGGCAACAATCACAACTTGTTTCATTTTATTTCCTATTTTTTAACGCATGTCTTGCTTGATACTCCTGCCCCCATACGATTGGCCGGCAGTGAGAATACCTAAATGCTAAAACAGACTGACCTGTACATAACTGCCCGGTGCAGCTTCCTTGACAGGATAAGTTGCACTACCTAATGTACGCGCTGGAACCTGATCGCCGGTATAAGGTGCGATCCATTCCTGCCAGCGTAACCACCAGGATTCTGGATGGAACTGGGCATCTGCCAGCCACTGTTTCGGGTTTTCATAAGGTATATTATTGGTATAACAGCCATACTTGTTGCGGTTTGGCGGATTGACAATGCCTGCCACATGTCCAGATTCGCCGAGGACCAACGTGCTTTCACCCGCCAGATAGGTAGATCCTTTAAAGCACGTATCCCATAGTGCAATATGATCTTCCTGTGTCGAGATAAAAAAGTTCGGTGTTTTCACTTTCGACAGGTTTAAACCCACACCATTGACCTTGATCTTATTCGGCTGAATCAGTTCGTTATTCAGGTACAGATTGCGTACCAGGAAATTGTGCACATGTGCGGCAATGTTGGTGCCATCACTATTCCAGTACAAAATATCAAAGTCAGACGGATGCTTGCCCTTCAGGTAATTTTCAATGTAATAGTTCCAGTACAGGGTATTTTCACGTAACAGACTAAAGGTCACCGCCAACATACGGCCATCAAAATAGCCCACCTGTTGATTCAAAGTTTCAATCCCTTGAATGACCGGCTCATTAATAAAAGCACCCAAACTGCCTGGATTGTCAAAGTCCAACATGGTTGCCAGATAGGTGGCACTCTTGACGTGATTCTTCAGACGTTTCGCCACATAGTACGCCTGCGTCGCAGCAAGCACCGCTCCACCGATACAATAGCCAATGGCATTGACCTCTTTTTCTCCGGTCATTTCCTCAATGACACGCATTGCCTCAACCGTACCGGAGGTAATCAGGTCCTCAAAGCGCATGTCCTTTTGTTCAGCTCCCGGATTACGCCAGGACATTAAAAATACCGTGTGCCCTTGCTGACGTAACCAGTTCACAAAAGAATTCTGCTCACGCAAATCCAGAATATAGTATTTATTAATAAAAGGCGGGATGAGCAAAATAGGCGTCTGATATACAGTTTCAGTGGTCGCTTCATACTGTAACAATTGAAAAACCGGATTTTCAAAGACCACCGCACCCGGCGTATAGGCCAGATCTTTTCCTAAACGGAACGAGTCATTATTGACCATGCGTACGGACAGATATTTACTGCTGTTCATGATATCGTCATGGAAAATTTCCATGCCACGCACCAGATTTTGCCCGTGTTCCTGTACCGTCTGATGAATCACTTCCGGATTGGTCCACAAGAAATTGCCGGGAGAAAAGGCATTCACCATTTGGCGGGTGAAAAAGTGGATACGCTGGCGGACTTTATCTGGGATGCCTTCGACCTCATCCAGCATTTCTTGTACCAATTGACTGAAATGCAGATAAGACTGGGTCAAGAGATCGTAATTGGGTTCTTGCCAAAGTGTATCCTTGAAACGGCGATCACCCGGCTCAGGTTTCACGAGAGGCTGAATATCCTTGTTCACACTGCGCAGCATGATATTTTGGTAAATCTGCATCTGACCGATCCACCATTTGCTCTGCATCTCGATCAAGCGTGCCGGATTTTTGGTTAATGCCTGAAAGAACAGGTTCATATCTTCACTGTTGACTTTGCTCAATGCATCATTGAGCGGATTATCACCATAGTAAAATTCTTGCACTTTCTTCCAGATTTCTTCATGGACATCGAAAAAACGCTGGACGTTCTGATTAAACTGAAAAAGATTCTGCTGCATTTGCACCACTCCGCATACTGGGTCATTCCTCACTTTCCTATCAGGAATGGAATCGAAAAACGGGGAAGTGATCTCCACTTCCCCGCTCGCTAGTCTTCAATCTTCATTAGGACTGTTAACCGTTATTTATTGTTCGGCATCGATTCGCTAACTAACTTGTCAAACTCGGCTTTAAATTCAGTGGCCAAGCTTGCCAGTTTTTGGCCATCATCAATCATTTGCTGGCTGAGTTTGCTCATGGTTTCCACTTGCTTCATGCCACAATTGATCATACTTTGCATGTCTTTGACTTCACTGTTGGCAAAGACTTGCGACAAGGTAATATCGGCATAATGACGTGCAGCATTGAGTTGTAAATTGGTCAGATCCGCAAAATTTTTTGCCACCAGACTGTTAAATTTTGCATAAGGTTCAAACATATTTTTGTACTGAGCATTCATGTTTGAAAAGATATCGCCATATAGCATGTGTATTACTCCATTGATTTATAGTACTTAAAATTTAGTTATTGTTAAAAAATAAATGAAAAAACTGGCTCAGTGAGCACAGGACTTATTGCATGTATAAACCGCCATTGATCGATAAGGTTTCACCCGTAATATAGGTGCCATACTCACCGACCAGATACATGACAGCCGCTGCAATTTCTTCAGGCTGGGCAAGACGCTGCAAAGGAATCTGGTCTTCAATACTTTTTACGACCTCTTCCCGCATGGCAGTCACCATCGGTGTTGCCGTATAGCCCGGGGCTACAACATTCACGCAAACATTGGAACGTGCACCTTCCTGAGCCAGAGCCTTGGTAAAACCGATCATGCCCGCTTTTGCGGCTGAATAATTCGCTTGACCAAACTGTCCTTTCAGACCATTGACCGAACTAATATTGACAATGCGTCCCTGCTTTTGCTCCAGCATTTTATTAAAGACTGGATGGGTCACGGTAAATAGTGTCTTTAAATTGGTATCGATTACCTGTGACCACTGTTCAAAGGACATTTTCTTAAATGTTGCATCGCGTGTGATGCCGGCATTATTCACCAACACATCTACGCGACCTTCAGCCTGTATCGCATCCTGGATCGCGCTCGTCGCATCAGCATGATGGGTCAGATCGGTTAAGACAAAACGGACATCTTCCTGTTGGAATCCCTCACTTTTTAACCACTGCTTTTCACGGTCTTCCTCTCGAGGCACAACCGTTGCAATCACTTTATAATTTGCCTTTACCAGCTGACGACAAATCTCACTACCAATACCACCGAGTGCCCCTGTCACAAATGCGACTTTTCTTTCGGACATATCTTTACCTTTAGCAAATCGAAAAAATGGTTGAGTGAATCCACAAAGATTCTTTGGAATCTGGACTTAAATTAACCCTTTCTATGTTAAGGCTCGATTACAGACGATCGATTTTTTATGAGCAAATGTAAATGGCTCTAGGTTTGAGTAACTGCAAAAAAGAAAAATTAAATAAATAATGCAAAAAAATCACTAAAAAGTATAAATAACATACGCTTAAATAATATATAAGGTATAATTTAACAAATCTGTAATGTAATTTCCGCAGACTGTTAAAGTTGAATAGAATTCAATTTTAGCCTTTTATTAATACAATAATTTTCTTATTTAATGTACTGAAAATCAGTTTGTCTCATTTAAGGGTTTTATGAATGTTTATTCAATTGATTTGAACCTTGTTATCTAATGATATAAGAGCCATAAATGACTGCTTTAAGTGTGCCTTCAAATTCTTCCATACATACATTAAAAACTTATATTAATCGGGACCTTTCCTTACTTGAATTTCATAAGCGAGTATTGGCACAGGCGAAAGATACTGAATATCCTTTACTTGAACGACTCAATTTTTTAATTATTTTTTCACGAAATCTAGATGAATTTTTTGAAATACGTGTCGCGAGTTTGATACAGCAATTTGAGCTGTCTAGCCATAATAAGACCCGTCCGGATAATTTATTCATCTCAGAAATACTGACGACGATTTCTAAGCTTGCACATGAGGCCGTTGAGGAACAGTATAAAATACTGAACTATAATATCCTGCCACAACTGCAAGGCAATGGAGTTAATTTTATTCAGCATGGTGATATCCTTCAAAAACATAAAGCATGGATTAAAGATTATTTTCATCATGAAGTTCAACCTGTTGTAACCCCCATCAGTCTAGACCCCGCACACCCTTTTCCTCGTTTAGCCAATAAAAGCTTAAACTTTATTGTCACTTTGGAAGGCAACGATGCCTTTGGACGAAAAATTGATTTAGCGATTGTTCCTGCCCCTCGATCATTGCCAAGATTAGTTAAATTACCCACGCATGTTTCTGGTGAGGCTGAGCACTACATTTTACTTTCCGCGATCATTCAGCAACATATTCATGAATTATTTCCAGGAGTGATCACCACGGGGTGTTATCAATTCCGGGTAACACGAAATGCTGACCTCACCGTATCAGAGGATGTAGAAGATTTAGCGATTGCTTTAAAAGGGGAACTCTCATCCCGGCGTTTTGGTCGCGCTGTCAGACTCGAAGTAAATAAAGCGTGTCCAGAGATGATTACTGATTATTTACTGGAACAATTTGATCTTGATCAAGATCAGCTCTATCTGGTGAATGGTCCTGTTAACCTGGCTCGTTTTATATCGAACTTTAATTTACCCGAGTTACGTTTCCCTCCCTATGTACAAAAATTACCAAAAGGGTTGTATAGTAAAAAATCGATATTTGAGGTATTAAAAACCGAAGATGTCTTATTACACCACCCTTTTCACTCTTTCGCTCCGGTCATTAAGTTGCTGAAAGAGGCAGCCCGTGATCCACATGTGTTGGCTATAAAACAAACACTTTATCGCAGTGGTGTAGATTCTGAAATTGTGCAAGTCCTTGCTGAAGCGGCACGGAACGGTAAGGAAGTCACAGCCGTGATTGAATTACGTGCACGCTTTGATGAAGAGTCAAATATCGAAGTTGCCAATGTATTACAAGAAGCTGGCGCAGTTGTCGTATATGGGATTGTCGGCTATAAGACTCATGCCAAAATGATTCTGATCGTGCGTCGTGAAATAGACAAAATTAAACGTTATGTTCATTTAGGTACAGGTAACTATCATGCGACCAATGCCAAAATCTATACCGATTATGGCTTACTTACCAGTGATGCTGATATTTGTGAAGATGTACATAAAATCTTTCAAGAATTAACTGGTATGGGAAAAACCATAAAGCTGGAAAAACTTTTTCACGCGCCATTTACCCTTCACTCACAATTACTTGAACTCATACAGCAGGAAATTAAAAATAGTAAAGCAGGAAAAAAAGCGCAGATCATTATTAAAGTCAATGCATTAACTGAACCGCAACTGATTCATGAACTTTATCAAGCATCACAAGCGGGTGTACAAATCGATTTAATCGTTCGTTCAATTTGTTGCTTACGACCACAAGTTGCAGGGCTCTCCGACAATATTCGTGTACGTTCAATCGTCGGACGTTATTTGGAACATACTAGAGTGTATTATTTTTATAATGATGGTGACAGCAAACTGTATTGCGCCAGTGCGGATTGGATGGGACGTAATTTGTTTTCTCGCATCGAAACCTGTTTCCCGATCGAGAATAAAAAAATTCGCAAACAAATTCTTGAAGAAGGATTGAATAATTATCTCAAAGATAATCGGCGTGCATGGGAATTACACGCAGATGGAACCTGGATACAATGTCAGCCTGGTAGTGGACAACCAGTCTACATTGCCCAGCAACAATTAATGAATCAGATTTTTTAACGAAAATTTTTGAGTTATTGTATAAATGACAATCACTTGCAATGATTTAAATTCATTTTAACCAAATTGTAACAATCCAATCCTAAAGTAAAAATCAAGAGGGAATGAGTCAACTATATGAGCGATATCAGTGTTAAAAAGATCAACAAATTAATTGAACAGTTTGAACAAGCTGGCAATAAAACACAAGCGCTTGAAATAGGCTATAAAACGTATGCCATGCTTATGTCTGATCAGAAATTTGCGGATAAAGTGACCAAATCAGCAGAAAATGCCGAAGAGAGACTTTATAAAAAAATTAAAATCAAACTTATTCCAGAGAAACATCATTTTAAAATAAAGTAAGAAGTACAAAATTTTTAATAAACTTGTAAATTATTTTATCTTCATCGAGCGTAAGA
>WARP01002159.1_pt1 | contig 12351 bp, 11 predicted proteins | sample 4769151 | NCBI WGS metagenome assembly WARP01 (sample SAMN08893023, study PRJNA449175) | gut metagenome | isolation source: rumen sample fed with dry roughage | host: cow | place: India: Nagpur | collected 2016 | reverse complement strand
GATTTTTAAGCGCATTATAATTGTCTAGTACCATGTATTCAGGTACTGTCTTATCCATGGCGCCCCAAAACATTAGCACGGGTGCTTTAATTTGTTTAATTGTTCCATCACCTTTGTGATAAAGATTTGGAATATCAGACATATTTAGGTTTGCTAAAGCCCAATCGGCATCCACTAAGCAACGTTGCTTGAGTGTTTCTTTGATGTAGAGGTCGTTATCTTCTTGTGTTGGTTTGTGATTCGAGTAGATAGTTAAATCATAGACATAAGACATAAAAAATTTGTTTTGAGTAGCCAATGCTTCAAGCATTGGTTTTACTTGAACCGGATCTTTTGCCATCTCATCCTTGTCTTTATAGCCCATGGTAAAGATTGGTGCGTTTGACTCGTCTTTCTTAAATATCGGATAGCCTTTATGTGTTGTTGAATTGATTAAAATTAATTTATCAACGGAACTGTGATGAATGGCTGCAAACTCCATCGCAACCCCACCACCTAATGACCAACCTGCAATACTCGCTTTCTCAATCTTTAATGCACTCATAAATAACTTAACGTCTGTCGCAAGTTCTTTTAACGAGTGATAAGGATTTTGGTAACTAGAGTCGCCAAATCCTCTTAAATCAAGAGAAAACACGTGAATATCATCAGGTAATCGATCCATTAATGGCTTAAAATAGAGCCCAGAAGATAAATTACCGTGAATCAAAATCAAAACGTTATCTCCGCTGCCTTTTTCAAGATACGCGTAGGTTTCACCGTTTTTTAGTTCTATGTATTTCTTTCCCATGAGAAATACCTCCTATATAAGATAGTTCGTATCTGCTGTGTTGATAAAGCCTAAACAAAACGTCATAAATAAAAGTGGTTTTTCATACATCGATGCGTGACCGGCCCCAGGTATCTTGACCCAAGAAGCGTTCTTTATTTGTCTTTGCAGTAATTCTTGATCTTTTACTGGCGTCAAATAGTCTTCTTCGGCTGAGATAATTAGCGTATATGCCTCGATTTCACTTAATTTGTCTGTGATGTCATAAGGTTCACTCGAGTTAGTTAATCGTTCCATTCGATCTAGGAATTCAGGGTCACTAAATACCGGTTTTAATACGTTTCGTCTTTGTTCCATCCACTCAATGTTTTGTTGATAAAAGATTGGTGAATAAATCACTGGGATGGCCACATTGTAATACGCATCCGGGTTTCTAGTTCTACCTGCTAAGATCCACCCTCTACCGATGTCTCTTAACCATTCCGATGTTCTTGATGTGGTGTTGTAAACCACCATTCGGTCAACGTTTTCTTTGTATTTAATCGCAAACTCTAAGGCAATTTCACCGCCATATGAAATCCCAACAATGTTTACCTTGTCTAAGTTTAAGTGATCGATCAGTGCTTTAACCAAATCCACTTGAATTTCATGTGTGTAATTACCCTCTAATCGATCTGAGCCACCCTGATCGAGGAAATCCACACGAATCAATTGATTGTTTTTGGTAAAGCTATTGACAAACGGTTGCCAACTTTTGGTTGACATCATAATCCCATTGAGTAAAACAATCGGTCGTCCTTTACCTTCAACACAATAATATACTTTATACTTATTATACCAAAAATGACTCATGTAAGTAACCCACTTCAATCGCTTCTTTTAATAATTGTTCTCTAAACTTCGGATGTGCGATACTAATTAGTAGTAGTGCTCGCTCTCTAATGTTCGTTCCTCTAAGTGATACCATGCCATACTCAGTCACCACATAATCCACGTCGTTTCTAGATAAAGTGACTGCAGCACCGGTTTTTAATGTCGTTACAATTTTAGAGGTTTCTTCTCTTAATCCCGTCTCAGGGTTTTTCACCATCGCCGTTGAATATAACGCAATGAAACTTCTGCCGCCTTCGGATATTTGTGCACCAATGGCCGTATCTGCTTGACCACCAGTTCCTGAAAATTGTTGTGTACCCAAAGACTCACTTGCGCATTGGCCAGATAAATCAATTTCAATGGTTGAGTTAATCGACACTTGTTGCTTATTTTTACCGATCACGTTTGGATCATTGACGTAGTGACCATTTAAAATCCAAACCGATGGGTTGTCATTAATGAAATCATAAAGTTCTTGATTTCCATAGGCAAAACAACACACGTGCTTTCCTCGATGTAACGTTTTATTTTTCCCTGTGATTACCCCTGCTTTGATTAATTTTGCCATTTCACTTGTAAACATTTCGGTATGAATACCTAAATCTTTTTTACCATAGAGTGATTTTGCAACGGCATTTGGCATCCCACCAATGCCTAATTGAATGGTATCGCCATCATTGATTTTTTCAGCAATTAACTTACCAATAACCATGTCTTTTTCATTTGGTTCAATGTCTGGAAGGGTCGGCACTGGGTAGTCAACTTTAACTAAATAGTCCACTTCTGATAGATGAACCTCTAAGTCACCTAAGGTTCTAGGAAAATTTGGATTAATCTCTAATATCACAATGTCTGCCGCTTCAATCATTTGTTTTTCATAAACGTTTGATAACGATAAGGAAACATAACCATTGGCATCAGGCATTGCAGCCGCAGAGATAAAAATGTTTGGTTTTTTATGAAATAAACGTTTATACCCCGCCAAATGAAGATGGTTTGGGATAAACGATATATTGCCATGTTGATGTGCTTTTCTTAATACACCGGTATAAAACCAGCCATCAAGTGAAAATTTATGACGATATTGTTCGTCAATAAAAAAATCCGCATTTGTAATTGGTAAACAGTTTGTTACAGAGACGTGCTCAATACGATTTGCGATTTTGTGTAGATTCGCCATGAACGTTTGTGGTTCATTAGCTGCCATTCCTACCACAATCTCATCTTGATCTTTAACTAAATCTAGCATTTCTTGAATGGAAATGTACGTTGGTTGTTTCATAAAAGAACCCTCTTTCTTAATAAAGTGATTAAGGGAGCCTCACTGACTCCCTTAATCATTGAGCTTATTTGTTAATTATCTACCGTAGATTTCATCAAGTGATTGGATACCAGCCACTTTAACGAATGCGTGTGATGCAGGTGTAACAAAGTCAGTTTCTACCACATCAGGTGTTGCAGGGTTGTCGCCAACTTTTTGTGCTGTGTAAACTAATTTTGATAGCGCCATGGATGCAATACCCCAACGTTTACCGTCTGAGAAATCAATTTCGCCACCCATTGGTACATCAATTGGACCAGCTTCCATTGCTTGAATGAACGTTTCAAACGTTAATTCGCCTTCAACTCTTTGAAGACCTGATAAGAATACGTTAGCGGCAACATAACCAGCCATCGCGAATGCGTTCGCTGCGTATTGTGCGTTTCCTGAAGCGATCATTAAATTGGCAAAATCCCAATAAGATTGAGCAAAACCGGCAGTACCTTCTGGATCAACGATGTCAATCCATGCAGAACCATAAACATCAAAACCGTAATCTTGAACTGTAATGGTTGACGCATTTGTATTCACATAAGAGGTGATTACTGGTGTTTTACTACCTTGGTCATCTAATGCGATTAACGCTTCATTAAACGGTGCTTGGTTACCAGCAACGATGATCACATCAGGGTTTTTAGCCATCATACTCTTAACCACTGATTCGGTTGTGTCCGTTAAGAATGACATAACGATTAAGTCATTTTCTCTCTTTTGATTCTTCGCTTCTTCAATGATACCAGCAGCAATTGACTTACCAGCATCATCATTTGTATAAAGAACACCAACCTTAGCATCGCTTGCTAATTTTTGATTGCCATTAGGACCAAATAACGCTTCATTGATTGCTCTAGCGTATGCGATACGTCCATCTGTCTTATAAATTGGTTGAACAGCGAAAATTGGGTTACCTGGGGTGTCACCGAAATACAATTGGTTAATACCAGTAGCTGCGTAAACCATTGGAATGTGGTTTTCAAGTAAGTATGGCAAGGTTGCCCCAACGGTACCTGTTCCAACGTGTCCAACAAGTGCGAATACTTTATCTTCTTCGACTAGTTTTTTAACGTTAGTTTGACCAATTGAAGGGTCAGTTGCGTCATCGTAAGTGATGTAATTAATCTTTTGAATCACATCTTCCCTAGCGTTGTATGCATCAAATACAGCTTTAATTGCCGCACTAAATGGCACACCGACTGCACCGAAAACACCAGTCTTTGAAGCTGTGTTACCTACTTTAATTTCAGTGGCAGTGACGCCTTGAACTAAACCAGATGGTACAGCAGGCACATCTAATTCTTCAACATCAAGATTAGGTAGTGAAGTACCACATGCGGCTAACGTTAAAGTTAGCACAAAAACGAATACCAATACTAATTTTTTCATATTTTTCTCCTTTATATTTTCCAAGTTTTTTTCTTGGATAGTTCCCTTTTTTAAATTTTTATTTCTTTTCACCAAGATAAGCATTGATTAGCTCATCGTTATTTAACAATGTAAGGGCTTTCCCTTCCATCTTTATTTTACCAAGTTCTAAGACATATGCATAGTCTGCAATTTTAAGTGTTTGATAGGCGTTTTGTTCAACAATTAATATTGACTTGCCTTCATCTCTAATTTTTGAAATAATACTGAAGATGTCTCTAACAATTAAAGGCGCTAATCCTAAGGAAGGTTCATCAAGTAGTAAGAGCTCTGGATCGCCCATTAACGCTCTGCCAATCGCAAGCATTTGTTGCTCACCACCTGAAAGTGTTGATGCCTGTTGTTTTTTTCTTTCTTTTAGAACTGGAAAATAACCATAAACCACATCAAGTAATTGGGCAACACGCTTTTTCTTTGACAGTGTTATTGTTTTCTTAACCCCATCAACCTCAACTTCTTTTTTAGTTGATTTGATCGAGTAAGCACCGACTAATAAATTGTCCTCAACGGTTAACCCTCTTAAAATCATTCTTCCCTCAGGGGATTGCAACACTTGTTTTTGTGCAATCTTATATGGATCTTTATTTTGAATAGCTTCGCCATTGAGTAAAATTTGTCCGGACTGGACCTTGACAGTGCCAGATATCGATTTAATTAGCGTGGTTTTCCCTGCACCATTGGCGCCTAGAATCGCAACAATGGATCCTTTTTTAACTTCCATATTGATTTTTTTAATTGCTTTTACGATGCCATAATCAACCACTAAGTCTTTAATTTCTAGTGCATTCACGTCATTCACCTCCCAAATAGGCCGTTTGAACTTGTTCATTGGACTGTATTTCTTTTGGTGTACCAACGGCTAAGCGTTGGCCAAATGACATGGCACAAATTCGATCACAAATGTCCATGACTAACCCCATATCGTGTTCAACTAAAATGATGGTTACGTCGTATGTTTGACGAATTTCCTTGATTGTTTTTGCAAGTTCCATCGTTTCTTGATCATTTAGACCTGCGGCTGGTTCATCTAGAATAATCAATCTTGGGTTTGTCATCAAGACACGTGCAAGTTCAATTTTCTTAAGAATACCGTAGGGAAGCCCGTAAGGGATTAAATCTTTATAGGCTAAAAGTTGAAGCGATTCTAGAATGGTTAATGCTTTTTCTCTTAATAGTCGTTCTTCTTTTTTCAATTTTGGTGTGTGAAATAATTGATCAAAGAAAGACGCGGTAAAGAGAGAATGTGCACCAACGAGTAAATTATCTAAGATCGATAATTCCCAAACAAGTTCGACGTTTTGAAACGTACGAGCGATACCTAAGTCGATGATTTGATGGACTTTAAAATCATTTAGGTTATGAACATCACCAAACTTATCGGTGTAATAGATGTTACCTTCGGTTGATTTGTAAAACTGTGTCATACAGTTAAACACCGTCGTTTTACCCGCACCGTTGGGTCCAATTAAACCAAATATTTCACCTTTTTTTACTGAAAAGCTTAAATCATCCACCGCTCTTAAACCACCAAACTTCATGGTTACGTGCGAAAGTGAAATCAAATGATGTTCGTCATTAACAGCCGTTTCTTTATCTTCAAACACCGAAAGTTCTCTTTGTAATTTTTCAATTTCTGTCAAACTAGTTTCGTTTTGAAGCTTTTCTTTGACTGCATTAATTCTTAATAAGGTTTCTGATTGAATGTTTGACGAACGTTTGGTTGCTCTCTCATCAAGTTGATTGATTCGATTTTTCAACCGATTGATTTTATTTGATTGGTCTTTTTCATCTAACTCGTAAAACTTAATTTTCTTTTCAAGTCTTGCCATGCGTCTGGTATCTCTGGCAAGTATTTTTTCATTTAAATTCATCATGATTTTTTACCTGCCTGACGTTCTAATTTAATTTTCTTTAGTTTAAACTTGATTTGATTAATCAATCCAACCAAACCATTTGGATAATACATAGTCACTAGAATAATTAGTAGCCCACTAAAGACAAAGGATAAGTTTGCCCATTTGGATTCTTTTAAGAAATCTATACCTTTAAACACCATTAAATCTAGACCAAATATCATAAAGGTTCCTAGTAATACACCCCAAATAGACTTCGCACCGCCAACAACGACTGCCGCAAGTATGTTTAACGAGATTGCAAGTCCCCAGGTTGAGCCCATCGAGAATCTAACATAACCCATGTAGAGGATCCCACCAATAACGGCGTAAACGGTGGATACCACAAAGGCTAGTAAGCGATACTTGATCACGCTAATGCCCATGGCTTGCGCCGCAGAATCGTTATTTTTAATTGATAATAAGGCTCTACCCATGGGTGAATTGATTAGATTGTACGTTAGCAACATCGCAATCACTACTGAAACAATCACCAAAATCAAGGTTTGATTTGAGTTTAGCGAGGTCCCAAACAGTTTGATTGCTGAGGAAGTCGTACCCGAGACACCACCGGTGTAATCATCAAAGTTTTTGAAGAGTTCAATCATGATTTCTGAGAGACCTAAGGTGACAATCGCCAAATACATTCCTTCAATTCGAAGTGAGACAATCCCAAAAATCGATCCAACGAGTAATGCGATAACAATACCTAACACTAGAGTTAAAATAAACGGTAAGTTAAATTCATCAAGTGCGGCATAAGTAACAAACGTGCCTATCGCAATAAACGATGACGTTCCTAAGGAAGCAAGTCCACCATAACCAATCAATAGGGCAAAACCAAGTGCCACAATGAAGAAAATTAAGGTCTTAGCAAATGCATCTAAGATGGTGACACTAATGAAGCTTGAAAAAATCGGAATTAATAATAGTAAGAATCCAAACCCAATAAATTGATACAGTGGATTCTTCAGTTTTCGTTTTAAAATAGTCATTATATTTTTCATAGTTACACCTTCTTCGCAATCTTCTTACCAAATAGACCTAGTGGTTTTACAAGGACGATGGCCATAATGGTTAGATAAAGTACTGTGGTTCCCCAAGGGTTAAAATAAACACCAAAGAGGTTATTCAGTACTGCAAATATCACAGCACCAATCACTGGACCATAAAACGTTGAAAACCCACCTAAGATGGCAGAGAAAAAGGCTTGAACTTGAATTGATATCATGAAATAAGTCGTGACGTTACCAAACGTATTTTTACTGGATGAAATTAAGATTGCTGCAATTGCACCGAGGCCACCAGCAATCGCCCAACTCATTGCAGTAATAAATTTCGTGTTAACACCCATCATACTTGCAACCTTTTCATTCGATGCGGTCGCACGTACGCCGAGTCCCCATTTTGTAAATCGAAGCATCACAAATAAGATCGTTAGTAATGACGCACTTAGGAAAAATGAGATCATCGTGTGCAAACCAACACGGATATTTATTTTTGCAAACAAATCGACAAAGAAATAAAAGAATGCCCCAACTCCTTCTCTTGATAGGTTCGATCCGATTCGAGGTAATGAACGATCAAGAATACCAAACACGATTGGTAGTAACCCTGTAATGATTAAAACCACACCCATGGTAACGATTTGTTTTCCCACAGGACTGATGAACTTGGAGTTTCTAAAAATCAACACATCAATTAGCATTGAGATAAAGAAACTCACAACGACCCCAGCTAAAATCGCAATTAAATATTGGAAAAACGTCGGGGTTGGAAGTAAGCCCGTTAAATCTGGTGAGGGCATTAATAAGTAGGTAGTGACAAATGCCGCAACCGTACCGACCATCCCTTGGGCAAAGTTCGTTGTAAATGAGGTTCTAAAGATTAAAACGATTGCAAACGTTGCTAAAGCCAGTGGGGCACTTTGTAAAATGCCCGAAATGACTATATCAATGAAAAACGCCATAAATTACCCCCATCTAACAATGTTAGCTGCCCATACATAACCAATCCCTGCCGCAAGCATACAAACAATGGTGCCTTCTTTAACTTGTTTGCTTTCTAATGCGAGGTGAAGGGATAAGATTTGGTCAATTTGTCCAATGTGCCCATAATTTTCTAAATATATCGATTGTTCTTTTTTTAACCCCAAATCATTTAATAAGGACACGTGACCAGAACGTTTCATGTGTAGGATTGCCAAAAAGCCATCCTTACTGAATTCTTCTCTTGTGATTTGTGACTTTCTTAAAGATTCATTAATACATTTGTACCAGTTTGGCATGGATACTTCATTCAAACGATTTTTCATCTTGATGGGATCCATTAAACGAAGCGATATTTTTGCTTCTTCAATGTTATCTTTTGTAATTGGGTTACAAATACCACCAATTTCAACACCAGCCGTTCTGGCCAATGAACCATCACCGATGATGTGATGTCCGAGTAGCATGTTTTTGCCATAGTTTTTCTTTAAAATAATGGCACCACCACCGGCAGCCAAATCATACATCATTGACATATTTTTATCTGAGTAATCAACAAAATCAAGATTACGATACCCACCAACGACCATGATGACGTGACATTCGTCATCGGCAATTAACATATCTTTCGCCATTTTTAATGCCGAAACGGTCGTGCAGCAACGGTTTTGAACATCAATGCCCCACGCATTAGTCGCACCAATACGGTCTTGAACGTATAAGGCTGATGTAGTCAGAGGGTATTCTTTCCATTCCTCTGTGACACATAAAATCACATCGATATCTTTTGGATTTATCCCTGTATTCTTTATTGCATCTAAGGCAGCAAGTGCCCCCATTTCTTGTGTACCATCGGTTTCCATTGAAGCTGGAATTACTTTTTCAACGATACCAAGTTTATCGATGATTGCCTCTGTAGACCAAACACCATTCGTCTTTTCTGCGATTTCTTTAGCAGACATACGACCCTTTGGTAGATAAATCCCGGTACCGACAATCCCAACGTGTGTCTTCATAATTTACCTTCTTTCTATATTGCTAGCTTATTAGAGAAGCCAAACCGAGGTTTGGCAACTTTTATTTTATAAGCGCATACCGCCATTCACACTGATGGTTTGACCTGTGATATAGGAGGCGTCATCAGATGCTAAGAATAAAGCAACTTTAGCCACTTCCTCAGGTTGTCCAAGTCTTCCAAGCATTGTAAGCTTAGCAAAACCATCAAGAAGTTCCTGTGGCACTGTTTTTAAAATGTCTGTCATGACATAACCAGGTGCAATCGCGTTGACACGCACTTGAGCACCCTTTCTTGCGAATTCCTTAGCCCAAGTCATGGTTAAACCGATAACGCCTGCTTTGGTCGCGGCATAGTTTGCTTGACCAATGTTGCCAAATAAGCCAACAACACTTGATATATTAATGATTGAACCACTTCCCTGTGCTTCCATTTGTGGACCAACGTAACGTGTTAGATTAAACACGCCTTTAAGATTTACATTGATCACTGCATCCCACTGCTCATCAGTCATTTTACGTGTCATTGCATCTTTTGTAATACCTGCATTGTTAACTAAAATATCGATTTTTCCAAATTTACTGATAATTTCATCAAAGAATACTTTGCAACCCTCTGAATCAGTTACATTTAGTTTATAGCCATGTACATTTTTTTCTTCATATGCCATGTCACCCATATCTGCTGCAATCACAATTGCGCCTTCTTTAGCAAAGGCTTTGGCAATTTCCATGCCAATCCCTTTAGCTCCACCTGTAACAACCGCTACTTTATTTTCTAATTTCATTGTTTATTCTCCTCGTTTAATTATGAGTGCTGTTCCCATGCCGCCGCCTATACAAAGACTAGCCAGACCATAAGTCAGACTTCTTTTTTGCATTTCATGTACCAAAGTTACAATAATTCGGTTACCAGAAACACCTACTGGGTGACCAAGGGCAATTGCCCCACCATTCACATTGGTCTTTTGCATAAATGTTTCTTTATCGACGTGATGTTCAGCGATAACTTCTTCAATTACGCCTAAACTTTGTGAAGCGAATGCTTCATTAAGTTCAACTAAATCAATTTGACTTAGTTTTAAATTCGCATGATTAAGCGCATGTTTCACTGCTGGCACTGGACCTAAGCCCATCACATTTGGATCAACACCTGCTTGTCCAATGCCTACGACCTCAGCAATCACCGTTAAATTATGGGCTTTAACCGCTGATTCGCTTGCTAATATCACAAAGCTTGCACCATCATTAATTCCAGAGGATGAACCGGCAGTCACAAGACCGTCTGATTTAAACGCTGGACGAAGTTTTGCCATCTTTTCTAAACTTGTCTGACGGTTTGGGTATTCGTCTTGATCAAATACTAGTGTTTCTTTTCTTGTTTTAATCTCGATTGGAACAATTTCATCTTTGAAACGACCTTCGTCTACCGCTTTGATTGCCTTTTGTTGACTTTCGTAAGCAAATTGATCGAGTGCTTCTCTTGAAAGACCATGTTTAGACGCAATATTTTCAGCAGTGATGCCCATATGCATACCTTCAGTAAACGAGTCATGAAGTGCATCCTTTAAGATTGAATCCTTCATTTCCAAGTTCCCCATCTTATTGCCACTGCGTATTTTAGCATCGACAAGATACGGTGCATAGCTCATGGATTCAACCCCACCAGCAACAACCAAATTAGACATACCTGCTTTTATACTCACGTAAGCGTTCATCACGGTCTTCATACCACTACCACAGACCATATTGACTGTGTAGGCTGGCACTTCTTGAGGTACACCTGATTTGATCGCAATTTGTCTAGCAACGTTTTGTCCTAAACCGGCTTGGATCACATTACCAACAATCACTTCATCGATTTGATCTCTTGGTATCTTAGACTCGATGAAAAGCTGTTTTAACACTTGCACACCGATTTCCGTCGGGTGTAAATCCTTTAACGTACCAAGAAAACTGCCGATTGGACTTCTCTTTGCACCTACAATATATACTTTATTACTCATTGGCTCCTCCTGTTTCTTAAATCGTCAATGATTTTCATGAATAAAAATTCATATCACATTTTCATTTTAATTTAATATAAACAAGATGTCAAGCGCTTACATAATTTATTTTAAAAAAAGAGGTAACAACCTCAAAATAATAGGAGAAATCATAAGAAAAAAAGATTGCATGTAAGATGCAATCTTTTTTGTTCTCATTATCTTGTAATTAAAATGCCGCTTTATCGCCATTTTAACGAGTTTACTATGATCAAATAGACAGTCAAATACACACCTAGAGGTGATCTGTCAATTCAATGAAAATACTATCATAAAAGCCGTTTAGTTGATATCTATCGGTTTATAAGGAATTCACAGGACTTTACTATGAAAATTAACATGAGAATACATTCATATATCGAATAATATTTTACACACGTTTGAAAGCCTTTTTATTAAATCTTACACTTGGCATTTTTCACTTCTTTTAGTAACCATAAAAACCCAATCGCTAATATCACGAGTGATAATAGTTTATATGGTAGACCAGCAAATGGTAACACCGCCACTGAAAAAGTAATGCCAATGACAGCAAAAAATGAAATAACACAGCTCGTACACCCATACGTAAGTACACCAAATAATACCGAGACCATCGTCATAAATGTGCCTTTACCTTCTTTTTTAGTTACATCAAACAAAGCAGTCGATAAATTAAACATAAGCGCTGATACAAATGCCATTATAACATTTAATAAGACATTAATAATCACCAAGTAATAGCCATAATCATCAATCATTTTTGCATAACCACCATTAAAATAATCTAGCGTAGTGTAAATACCAATAAAGAAACTAAAAAATAGTAGTCCCACGAGCATAAACTTGGTTGTTTTTAGTCGATCTTTTACTTCATACATCATAAATTTTTTTGAAATAAGGCAAGATACGCCTTAAATCCCTCCTTTTCGAGATCTTTTAAAGGAATAAAACGAAGTGCAGCACCATTGATACAATAACGCAAGCCGCCTTTTTCAATTGGGCCATCATCAAATACATGGCCTAAATGGCTATCTGAGTGTACGGA
>WARP01001912.1_pt1 | contig 12385 bp, 14 predicted proteins | sample 4769151 | NCBI WGS metagenome assembly WARP01 (sample SAMN08893023, study PRJNA449175) | gut metagenome | isolation source: rumen sample fed with dry roughage | host: cow | place: India: Nagpur | collected 2016 | reverse complement strand
TGTCTATTCGGTAAAAATCAAAATGATAAATCTCTCCGTAATCTCCAATATTTTCATTGCTCCAATAACTCTTTCTAATAGGAAAATTCCTTGGAATGGATTATTTTGAATGATTTTATCAGTAAGTATAATCTAATTCTGTTCGAAGTCAATTAATGAGTAATTACTGTATTTACCATTGATTCGAAAAGATGTTCTGTTAAAGAAAAATCTCTTTCTGTTGTGATAAGAGAGAAAGTATATATATAACCTTTATGATTTACAAAATAGAATTTGTTTTTTAAGGTTACTCCTTCTAATTTGTTTGTAAATATCATTCCTCTTGCTTGTTTTTGATTGACTTTGCTTTCAAATGATCTTAAAGCAAAAAAATCATTTCCTCTCCATCAGAGGCATCAACCCAATCGTGAATTGGAATAAAAGAAATACTACTGTCGAAATTAAAAACCCTATTCTGAGTAAAAGCGAGATTTGAAATAACGATTAAGCCAATAAATATTAAATACTTTTTCATAATGCAAATATAGAAAATATTTATTTATCAACAAAGTATATAATACTATCTTGTCAATCTTGTGATAATTGCTTTGTGTTGGGGATATTCTTTTATTAAATCCTCTCTTTTAGCTAATTGAAAATGATTAAATGAAAATTCTGGTACTACAGTGCAACTGACTAAAGAATATCCTTTCATTGAGGGTATATCGGCTGCAAACCATGTATTTGGTTCAATAACCAATTGGAGATTATCTTTTAAATTACAAGAAAGAGTAGAAATCTTTAGCTCCCCATTAGGTGCAATTTGATAAATATTTATCGGTTCTCCAGAATGGAAAAACCATAATTCGGTTGAATAGAGAGAGTGAAAAGCAGAAAACCCCTCTCCTTCTAATAGATAATGTATTGAGCTAATTAGTTTTCTTCCCTCTGAATGATTCTCTTGTGAAGTATAAATCCGCCTATAATAACCTCCCTCTGGATGAGGAGAAAGCTCTAAGGAGTCTATTAATTCCTTTGCATTCATTATTCTTTAGAGTGAATTCGAGTGGTTATCTGTCTTTGCCTATCATGCAATTCATTTATCTCTATAATCACGTATTTATTTGGCAAAAGGTCTTTTACCCTCTCCCCCCATTCTATAAAACAATAATTACCACTATAGATATATTCCTCAAATCCTATATCAAAGGCTTGGGATGGCTTGTCTATTCGGTAAAAATCAAAATGATAAATCTCTCCGTAATCTCCAATATATTCATTTACTATGGAAAAGGTTGGAGAAGTTATATTATCCTTTGAACCAAGGGCATTGCATAGGGATTTTGTTAAAGTAGTTTTTCCAGCTCCCATAACTCCTTCTAATAGAAAGATTCTTTGGAATGGATTATCTTGAATGATTTTCCCTGCAATTAAATCTAAATCCTCAAGTTTTTCAGCAATATAAGTCGTTGACATTTTATTATTTAGTTTTAAGTGTTATAAATGGAACCATAATCTCCTCCATAGAAACACCCCCATGTTGGAAGGTATTCATATAGTATTGAACATATTGGTTATAGTTGTTGGGGTAGGCAAAGAAATCATTGCTTTTTGCAAAGATATATGGAGAGGTTATGCTAAGCTTTGGAAGGAATATCTTTGTACAATCCTTAACCTCAAATACATCCTTAGGATTATACTCCATAAGCCTGCCCACCTTATATCGAAGATTTGTAGATATATCCTTATCCCCTTTTACTCTTATTGGTCTGTCAATCTTAACCGAACCATGATCGGTAGTTATTAGTATATTTACCTTCTTATCGCTTAGATATTTCAAAACCTCAATTAGAGGGGAATGTTCCAACCAAGTCTGAGTTACTGAACGATAAGCCTTCTCATCATCTGCCAATTCCCTTACAATATCGCTCTCAGTCCTTGCATGGGAAAGCATATCTATAAAATTATATACTATAACATTCAAATCATTTTGCATCATATTGGATAAATTATCAATCATCCTCTTGCCATAGGTTGCATTTAATACCTTATGATAAGTTGTCTTGATATTTATTCCATAACGCTTTAGTTGATTATCTAATAATTGGTGTTCGTTTTGGTTTTTATTTCCTGGCACATCCTCATTTACCCAAAGATTAGGGTATTTCTTCTCAATCTCAGCTGGCATTAGCCCTGAGAACATTGCATTTCTTGCATATTGGGTGGTACTCGGGATTATACTATAATATATATCCTCTTTCTCTGTACGGTAATACTCCTCAACCATTGGCTGTATTGCCTTCCATTGGTCGAAACGAAGATTATCAATAACTATTAAGAATGTAGATACATGTTGAGGATTCTTAGCCTTTAATAATGGAAATAGTTTATCTCTTAGAACTGTATGGGAGAGCAATGGTCTATCATCATCTGTTGTTAGCCAATCGATATAGTTTCTTTCGTAGAATTTGCAGAATAGGTTATTTGCCTCATCCTTTTGTTGTTTAAGTATTTCAAAGATTTGCTCATCTTGGGATTCCGATAATTCTAATTCCCAATATACAAGTTTCTTATATACTTCTATCCATTCGCTTGGAGACAGTCTATCCATTAATCTCATGGATATTTCTCTGAATTGTTGTTGGTAGTTATGGGTTGAGGTCTGAGAAACAAGTCTTTTAATATCAAGGTGTTTCTTTAAGGCAAGGAGGATTTGGTTTGGATTAACAGGCTTAATAAGGTAATCCGATATTCTTGAACCAATTGCTTGCTCCATTATCCTTTCTTCCTCATTTTTTGTAATCATTATCACGGGAATATTAGGAATCTTATCTTTTATAAGTCCAAGAGTATCCAAGCCAGAGAGTCCTGGCATATTCTCATCAAGAAATACTATATCAAAAGATATCTCGTCTATTAAATCCAAGGCTTCATTCCCGTCTGTTGCAGGTGTTACCTCGTATCCCTTTGCTGATAGGAATAGTATATGAGGTTTTAGTAAGTCAATCTCATCATCGACCCAAAGTATTTTTACCATAATCAAAGAAAAATTATAAGGTTATAAATCAGTGCAATTAATATTATACTGATTTCCGTCATTTAATTGAGGAATATCGCTTTGTGAGATACTATTACAGGTATTCCCCCAATCGTAAACGGGATAGGTTGTTTGAGCAGAATTAACTGCTGCCTTTTTGGATTCAGTTGCTGTACAAAGACAATCGTTTTGCTCTGAACATGAGACAAATCCAAAGGCAAACAAAATACTTAAACTAAAAATTACTTTTTTCATATTTCCTCCTTATTTAAAAAACTCACCTATATAACGCTCATTTAGGGTAGTTAGTTTATACGTTTTAATAATTTCTCCATTTTCTAAGAGAATAATAACTGGCTGACGATTTTTTGTTGCATCAAGAAATATGCCAGGAGATATAAAGGCATAGGATATATCCTTATTCTTGTGCACCTTATCAACACTATCTGGATTCCCCCAATAGAGCTCAAAAATACTATTAGAACTAATATTATTTCTTTGCCTTATCACATCAATCTTCCTTGCAGCAGAGGAGCAGTATTTGCAATGTGTGCTATAAAAACAAAGCATCTTCCTCCCCTTTCTAATTTCAAAACTCTTGACTTCCTCTAAATCAAAAACCTCTTGCATAGCCTTATGGTTTATCTCTATCCCTCTATTATATATCTTATTAGAAATAATATCAGGAGGCTTTACAATAAACACAGTAAGACCTACTGAAATTATTGATAGAATTAGAATTAGCTTTGATTTCCTTATTTTCTTCGGTTTGTATTTTACAAGTAAGAGACTTAGTAATAATAGAATTATATTCTTATAAATAGTTTGCTTATCGTTCAAAGCAATTATCTCTCCAAAGCAATAGCAATTCTCCTGACTAAGAGTAAAAATATAGGGTTTAGCGAATATATAAATAGTAAAGAGGACAAGGAATAATTGACTTATATATAAACCTATCTTGGGATAAACTCCAAAGACAAGCATTATACCCAAANNCAAAACGGCTTCTGTGCATATTAATAACCTTGATAATATTGTAGTAAGTGTCCAATTAAAGACCCTATGTTCATAGAAAAACAAGTCCACACTCTCAAGTGAAAATAGTTTGAGAGAGGCGGAGAGAATAAAGACTAATCCGATAAAAATGGCAATAATCTTAGTGTAAACCTTTGACTTGCCCATTATTTAATACGATTATTCTTCAACACATTCCAAGGTGTATTCACCAGTAAGATTCATATCCTTCCACTCATCAGGAAGCTCACTCCAAGGCATTTCCTCACATTTACTATCAGTATCCTTAACGCTGATATTATCCTTAAAGGTCTCACCCCCTGTTGTTTTAATAGTACAGATGCAATTATTAGAAGTATCGCACCCAATAAATCCAAAAACTGGAATTAAACAAATTAATAAAACTATCTTTTTCATAGAAATAGAAATTAAGTTTCTTTTATCTTATTATTTTCTCGACAAAGATAATAAAAAATACAACTCTTGTCAATTATTTTAATCTTATTTCTTTTGACATTGATAAAAAAAGTGTAATTTTGTCAATTGAAATTAATTAATTCGAACACATTAAAAAGGAAACAACATGAACATTCCAGAAAATTTAAAGTATTCTAAAGACCATGAATGGTTGAGAATTGAAGGTGATGAAGCATATATCGGGATTACTGATTTTGCTCAAAACGAATTAGGTGATATAGTATTCGTAGATGTATTCTCTGAAGGAGAAACATTGGATATGGACGAAACTTTTGGCTCTATCGAAGCTGTAAAAACTGTTTCTGACCTTATGTTACCTGTTTCAGGAGAAATTATCGAATTCAATTCAGCATTGGAAGATAATGCAGCTTCTATCAATTCTGATCCTTATGGTGAGGGTTGGATTGTAAAAGTTAAGATGACTAATCCTTCTGAAGCAAATGATTTAATGGACGCTAAGGCTTACTCAGCATTTATCGGTCTTTAATCGAAGAATCAAAAAAGTATTAATGCTCGAATACACTTTCGAGCATTTTTTTTAGATTATGTATAAAAAGATAAGGTATATACTATTTACTACTTGGGTAGTGTTTATACTATTCTCTGTACTAATACCCTCATCGCTAATTGAGAAGGATATTAGTTTCTTTAGCTTTATACCCTATTTCGATAAGGTAGTGCATGGGATTCTATTCTTTGGATTTGCATTTTTGCTAATTCCAATACTTAGAGAAAGATATAGCCTTAAGAAATCAATAATTATCAATTTTATTATCTCAATTCTTTTTGCTATTCTTACAGAGGTATTTCAATTCTTATCAAATAAATACACATCTCGAAGTTTTGATATTATGGATATTGCCTCCGATATTATAGGAATCTTAATTGCTAATTTGACTTATATTATCCTGAGAAAATTACTAAGAAAACGAGAGATTAAACTAATAAATAAGATTTTTTTCAACTAAATTGCGTGAGATATAAAATAAATTCATATCTTTGCAAACTCAATAATAAAGAATTTTTTAGAGGAACATTATAATATAGTATTAAAAGATATGTATTTAACAAAAGAAAAGAAACAAGAGTTTTTTGAACAATATGGTAAAGGTGCTAACGATACTGGTTCAACTGAAGGTCAAATAGCAATGTTTACTTTTAGAATTCAACACCTTACTCAACACGTTCGCAATCAAAAAAACGATAAGTTCACAGAACGTTCACTTGTAAGATTAGTTGGTAAGAGAAGACGTTTGTTAGATTATTTAAAAGATAGAGATATTGAAAAATACCGTACAATCATCAAACAATTAGGTATTAGAAAATAATCTAAATAAAATCTTAATAAGATAAAAAGGCAATTAGCTTCTAATTGCCTTTTTTTGTATTTGAAACAGAAGAGGTAAAAAAGAAAATAATAAGATGCAAGAAATTAAAAAAATCTTCACACTTGAAGATGGAAGAAACATTGAAATCTCAACAGGTAAATTAGCTAAACAAGCTGATGGCTCTGTTGTTGTAAGAATGGGCGACACTATGCTATTAGCAACAGTTGTAGCCAAAAAAACTGCTGGAGAAAATGTGGATTTTATGCCACTAACAGTAGATTATCAAGAAAAATATGCCTCAGTTGGTCGTTTCCCTGGTGGATTCTTTAAAAGAGAAGCAAGACCTTCTGAGTATGAAATACTAATAGCTCGTTTAGTTGACAGAGCCCTTAGACCCCTATTCCCTGAAGACTTCCACGCAGAGGTGCAGGTTCAAATCACTTTAATCTCAGGAGACCAAAATACTCCACCAGATGCATTGGCAGCTCTTGCTGCTTCAAGTGCTTTGGCAGTATCGGATATTCCTTTCAATGGACCTGTTTCTGAGGTAAGGATTATTTATGTTGATGGGGTATTTAAAATCAATCCTTCTCTTAAAGAGCTTGAAAATGCTGAATTAGACCTTATTGTTGCTGCAACCAAGGATAATATTATGATGGTTGAGGGTGAAATGAAGGAAACATCGGAAGAATTAATGCTTGAGGCTTTGAAATTAGCTCATAATGCTATCAAAACCCAATGTAATGCTATCAGCGAATTAGAACAAGAGGTTGGAAAAACTCAAAAAAGAGAGTACTGCCACGAGAATAATAACGAGGAATTAAGAGAAAATATCCATAATTCTGTTTACCAAAAATGTTATGATTTCGCTAAACAAGGTATTGCAAATAAAACTCTAAGAGGCGAAGGCTTTGCAGCAATCAAGGAAGAGTTTATCTCAACCTTAAGCGAAGAAGTAGCAGCAGAAAATGCATTCCTTATCGACAAATACTTCCACGATACTGAGAAGGAAGCGATGAGAGATATGGTATTGAACGAAAGAGTTAGACTTGATGGAAGAAAATTAAATGAAATCCGTCCAATATGGGCTGAAACTGATTATTTACCAACAACTCACGGGTCTGCAATATTTACAAGAGGTGAAACACAATCTCTTACTACATGTACATTAGGAACTAAACTTGATGAACAAATAATTGATGGGGCAATGATTGAGGGTAAGAATAATTTCATCCTTCATTATAATTTCCCAGGATTTTCAACAGGTGAGGTAAAACCAAATCGCGGAACCTCAAGAAGAGAAATTGGTCACGGTAACCTTGCAATGAGGGCTTTAAAACAAGTTCTTCCAAGTGCTGAGGAATGTCCTTATACTATAAGAATTGTTTCAGATATCTTAGAATCAAACGGTTCGTCTTCAATGGCTACTGTTTGTGCAGGATGTTTAGCACTTATGGATGCAGGGGTTAAGATTCGCAAACCAGTTTCTGGAATTGCTATGGGACTTATTGCAAAGGGTGATAAATGGGCTGTACTTTCAGATATTTTAGGAGATGAGGACCATTTAGGAGATATGGACTTTAAGGTAACTGGTACAAGAGACGGTATCACTGCTTGTCAAATGGATATTAAATGCGATGGACTTTCTTACGATATATTAGCCAAAGCTTTAGCACAAGCAAATGAAGGAAGAATGCATATTTTAAATATTATAGAAGAAACTCTACCTCAACCAAGAGAAGATTATAAACCATTTGTTCCAAGAGTTGTGAAAATGACTATTCCTAAGGAATTTATAGGAGCAGTAATTGGACCTGGAGGAAAAATTATTCAGGAAATGCAAAAGGAAACTGGTGCAGTAATAGTTATTGAGGAAAAGGGAGATGTTGGAGTTATTGATATAGTTGCTGTAAACAAGGATTCAATTGATGCAGTTATCGCTAAAATCAATGGAATCACTGCTATTCCAGAAATTGGTAAAGAGTACGAAGGAGTAGTTAAGAACCTTCAAACCTTTGGAGCCTTTGTAGAATTCCTTCCTGGAAAAGACGGACTTTTACATGTTTCGGAAATATCTTGGGCAAGGGTTGATAATGTTGAAGATGTTTACAAGGTCGGAGACAAGGTTAATGTAAAACTTATTGAAATTGACAAGAAAACAGGTAAGTTTAAACTTTCTCACAAGGCACTTCTACCAAAACCTGAAGGTTATGTAGAAAGAGCTCCAAGAACTGAGAATAACCGTCCAAGTGGGCATAGACCTAGCATTAATAAGAATAATGATAATAATTAATTAGATTATTTTTAATACAAAAAAAGCTGTCTTAGATTATTAAGGCAGCTTTTTTTATCTATTAGAATTATTTAATCAATATAAGGATTATAGAGTTTTTCATGCCCTATTGTGGTATTAGGTCCATGTCCGCAAATACATTTTGTATTATCATCCAAAGTAAATAGTTTTTGCTTTACACTTTGTTTTAACTTATCGAAATCTCCTGTTGGCAAATCGCATCTTCCAACATTTTCTAAGAATAGAACATCGCCTACAGCGGCAGTTTCTTCGCTTGGGAAATAATAGGAAAGACTACCATCGCAATGTCCTGGGGTTGATAAAACTTCTATTTTACTTTCTCCAAAACTCAATTCCTCTCCCTCATCGACATATTTTTTATTAAGAGTGTCAATTCCTTTTACATCGAATCCCATTAACTCAGCTTGAGCCTCTGCTGTGCGAAGAATCCTTTCTCCATCCTTACTCATCATTACTGGGAGATTGAAATAAGAGCTAACCCAAAGAGCTCCGCAAATATGATCTATATGTGGGTGCGTAAGGAGTATATGCTTGATTTCTATCTTATTTTCATTTATAAAGCTAAGAAATTCATCTATCTCAGCCTTGGTCTGTGCTGAAAAGTCAATTATTACCCCAGAGAGAGTATTATCGTAAACCAAGGTGGAATTTACTTGAAAATGATTATGTACAAATATCTTAATCATAGTGTTTTATTCTAATTTATTTTCTTTTTTGTATTTTGTTTTGAAAAGGCAAAGATAGTAAAAAAACCTCTTACAAATAAAAGACTTACTTATACTGGGTCAACATCAATTGATATTCTGATTTTAGGATATAGTTTTAAGAACTCCTCGCAAATCTTCCATAATTCTGCCTTTGCAGATGTATGACTCTGGCTTTTATCTAATTTTAGAAGGAAATTCTTGCAATACATATTTCTAATTCTTGGAATAGGTGGATATTCTGGTCCAAGTATTCTTTGACCAAATAGCTTATTTACCTCAATTTTAAAATCCTGACAAATAATATCCAAAACCTTTGAATCCACATGTTTTATGCTTATTTGGATTAATCTGCAATAAGGAGGATAATTGAAGAATTTCCTGTCCATTATTTGTGAGCAATACATATTATCGAAGTCATAATTCAAAGAATACTTTATTACGGGGTGGTTAGGGCTAAAGGTTTGGATAATTACCAATCCTTGTTTCTGGCTTCTTCCTGCTCTTCCCGATACCTGGGTTATCATTTGAAAGGCTTTTTCTATGGAACGGAAATCTGGATAATAAAGTAGGGAATCTGCATTTAATATTCCGACCAAAGCTACATTTCCAAAGTCCAGCCCCTTGGTTATCATCTGGGTTCCAACTAAAATATCAATCTCTCTTTTCTCGAAGCGGCCAATAATTTCTTCATAAGAGTTCTTTGTGCGTGTTGTATCGAGGTCTAATCTTGCAATTTTGGCTTGGGGAAAGAATATTTCGATTTCCTGCTCCACCTTTTGAGTTCCAAAGCCCATCATATCTATCTTTTGAGAGCCACATTCATTGCAAAGAGAGGTAATTGGCTGACTATACGAGCAATAATGGCATTTCAAAAGTTCTGAACTCTTGTGATAGGTCAATGCTACATCGCAATTCTTACAATGTGGCACTGCTCCACAGGTTTGACACTTGATTTCCAAAGCAAATCCCCTTCTATTCTGGAATAATAATACCTGATTCTTATTTTTTAGAGCAATATTTATCTCTTCAATTAGCTCACTTGTAAAATGAGAATGAACCCTTTTCTCCTTTTTAGCTAATTTAAAATCACTAACTTGAATCTTTGGCAATTTAGTTCCAAGATATCTATTGTGGATTTCAAGCAATTCATAACGCCCTTGCTTAGCATTGAAATAGGTTTCAACACTTGGAGTTGCAGAACCAAGAATTGTCTTAGCATTAAAGAGTTTAGCAAGAATTAGGGCTGAATCTCTTGCATTATATCTTGGAGATGGGTCGTATTGTTTATAAGAGGTGTCGTGTTCTTCATCAACTATAATCAAACCAAGATTATAAAAGGGTAAAAATATGCTGGAACGAGCTCCTAATATTATATCATAACCCTTATTATCCTCTTCATTAACATAATTATAAACCTCAGAAACCTGAGAATTTACCTTATAGTATATCTCCTCTTGTTCCTCGCGTGAGAATCTCGAATGGAAAACCCCTACCCTTGCACCAAAATATCTTGAAAGGCGATGGATTAGATGTGAGGTAAGAGCAATTTCCGGCAAAAGGTAGAGAACCTGCTTACCGCTGGCAATTACTTTCTCTATTAGCTTAATATATATCTCGGTCTTACCACTTCCTGTTACCCCATGAATAAGACTAACCGGAAACTTATCCCAATTCTCTATTATCTTATTATAAACCCCCAACTGTTCTGGATTTAGATGTAAGGATTCCAAACTATGGGTTGCCTCTCTCTGGATTAATCGTGATTTATCTTTTACCTCCATACTAAATATACCCTTGCTAAGCATGGTGTTGAAGGAATTGGAATTAAACATATTATCATTATCCAAATCCACCTTTCTTATCTCCGAATCTCTGGCAAGGGTTTTCGACAAGAAGGCAATTAGGGTATAGTATTGCTTTTCGTAGGTTTTCTTACTCTCTAAAACAGTGAATAACTCCTTTAATTTATCCTCGTTTTGGTATTCCTTACTTAACCTTACCCAATTCTCCTTTTTTACAGGACGCTTATCCTTAAACTGCTCCTGACTAATAAGTATCTTTTCCTTAGTAAGTTTATTTACAATATTAAAAGTCTTATTATTCTTGGTTTTTTTCTGTAATTCCTCTATACTTTGAATTGTATTTTCGAGAATAAGGTCAAAGATTTCAAGTTCATTTTCATTTAAAGAGGAAATATCTCCCTCAAACTCGGGATGGATTTGGATTATTGACTGACTTTTTAATCTTAGATTGGCTGGGATTGCCGCTATCATCACCTCCCCAATCGATGCCATATAGTAATTAGATATCCATTTCCAGAATTTAAGGTGATTTTGGGTAATTATGGGCTTGTGATCTATTATTGAAAGTATGTATTTTATACTTTTTAAATTAGGAGCCTGATAATGAACCTTAGACACCAAACCACTGTATATCCTTGTATTGCCTAAGTTTACAGCAACTCTAATCCCAATTTGAATATCATCCTCCCATCCCTTGGGAACCCTATAAGTATAGGTAGAATTCAAATTAAGGGGAAGGATTACATCGACAAATAATGTAGAGTCTTGAATTTCATTTTCAATTATTTCCAATTCAAAACCTCCTTTTTAGTTTTCTAATTCATTCTCCTTGGCAATATTCCAAATCTCGTCCATCTCCTCTAATCCAACCTCATGAATATTCTTATTCTGCTCTTTAAGAGTTGTTTCTATATACTTAAATCTTCTGATAAACTTTAGATTTGTTTTCTCAAGAGCAAGCTCAGGGTCTATATCATTATATCGAGCATAGTTTACAAGTGCAAATAATAAGTCTCCAAACTCCTGAGTGATTTTCTCCTTATCTGGATTCTCCGAATTTACTTCCTTAAAAAACTCCTCCTTCTCTTCCTCTACCTTTTCCCAAACATCTTTCTTATTATCCCATTGGAAACCCACTCCCTTAGCCTTATCCTGAATCCTAAAGGCTTTTATCAATGCTGGAAGTGAGGCCGGAACTCCTGATAGAACAGATTTCTGCCCCTCCTTTTGTTTAATCTTTTCCCAATTCTCCTTAACCGCATTAGAATCCTCTGCCTTAGTATCGGAATAGATATGCGGATGGCGACGAATCAGTTTTTTATTAAGTGAATCAATTACATCGGCTATGTCAAACTTATCCTCTTGACTTGTAATCTTAGAATAAAATACAATATGCAAAAGTAAATCTCCCAATTCTTTTTTAATCTCGGAGTAATCTTCCTCAAGTAATGCCTGATTCAATTCATAAGCCTCTTCAATAGTTAGATTTCTAAGCGTAAGCAAGGTCTGAGCCCTGTCCCAGGGACATTTCTCTCTTAAATCATCCATTATTGATAATAATTCATCAAATCTTTCTAAGGCTTTTTTGTATTTTGATTCTGACATTTTCTTTGTTTATTTAATCGTTAATCATGTGAAGCAAGCTCCGTCGTGCGGGATTTATTTGTTTCTGCAAAATTACAGATTTATTCTTTACTATCCTTGTTTTTATGTTCTTATTCTTTTTA
>WARP01004733.1_pt2 | contig 12391 bp, 10 predicted proteins | sample 4769151 | NCBI WGS metagenome assembly WARP01 (sample SAMN08893023, study PRJNA449175) | gut metagenome | isolation source: rumen sample fed with dry roughage | host: cow | place: India: Nagpur | collected 2016 | reverse complement strand
TACGGCAAAGAGTATTCCAAAACCCGTCAATTCACCACCAAAAGCAAGGGAGCACAGGAGGCACACGAAGCAATACGTCCGACATTTATGTCCAACCTCACCATAGAAGGGTCGGCACAAGACAAAAAACTATACAACCTCATCTGGAAGAGGACAATCGCCTCACAAATGGCCGATGCAACCATAATGAGGACACAAATAACAATCGCTTCCAACTCACTTGACCACGATTTCATAGCTACGGCCGACAGGGTTGCATTTGACGGTTTCCTCAAAGTTTACATGGAATCCCGTGACGACGACCAGGCCGAGGAAGAGAGAGAGTTCACACTGCCAGCCTTGCGCCCCGGTCAACAGATGGAGCCGCAGACAATAAAAGCTGTGGAAAAATTCACCCAAAAGCCTCCCCGGTACACCGAGGCCAGCCTTGTGAAAAAACTGGAAGAGCTGGGTATCGGCAGGCCTTCGACCTATGCTCCCACAATCTCGACCCTCACCCAAAGAGGTTATATGGTCAAAGACAACCGTCCCGGGCAAGAGAGGAACTTCCGGGAACACACCCTCACTGCCGGCAAGATCACCTCAAAGACAAAAAAAGAGACATGGGGGACCGAGAAGAACAAACTTTTCCCCGAAGATATCGGGATTCTGGTCAATGACTTTTTGGTCGAAAACTTCGGACCTGTGATGGACTATAACTTTACCGCAAAAATAGAGGAGAGTTTTGACAAGGTTGCTGAAGGCAAAGTGGTTTGGAACAAACTGATTGCCGATTTTTACAAACCCTTCCACAAAATGGTCGACGAAACCCTCACAGTTTCACGCCCCACAAATGCAGAGAGAATACTTGGCACCGACCCTGCAACCGGTAAAACCGTACTGGCCAGGATAGGCAGGTTTGGCCCCCTGGCACAAATCGGGGACAACGACGATCCCGACAAAAAGTTCATGAGCCTTGCCAAAGGGCAGCTTATTGAGACAATCACCCTGGAAGAGGCACTCAAATTGTTCGAACTGCCCAGGAGCGTCGGAGAGTACAAAGGCAGCGACATTACCTGTGCCATAGGTCGTTTTGGACCATACCTCCGATACAACGGCAAATTCATCTCCTTAGGCAAAGAAAACAATCCCTACACCATAGACCTGGAGACAAGCATACTTCTCATAGAGGCACACTTTGCCAAAGAGGCCCAAAAACAGATCAAGAGCTTCCCCGAAATCGGTGCCGAAGTTCTAAACGGAAGGTTTGGCCCCTACATCAAAATAGGCAAGGACAATTACAAGATCCCCAAAGGAACAGACCCGGCAACACTGGATGCCAAAACCGTAAAGGAGATTGTGGAAAAGTCCCCAAAAACCGGCAAACCTAAGAAGAATGGCAAATAACTACCCCATAGAGGTTATTCCGGCCGCAGCCATCAACGAGATCATTGCAGCCTCGCCTGCCATAATCATAGACACAATTGGCTGCGAATCCATACCGGAAGCAATTGCAAACCTCTACTCCTGCATGCCAGCCGGGAAAAAAATTTACTACACCCGACCGGGAATAAACCAATTGGCAGCAGTCCTGGAACGCACCTCGTCCCTGGGCATTCCCGCAATTGTCCTGTGTGGCAACCAGATTCCATCCCTGGACAAAATACTCCCGGGCAAGAGTTTCAGTGCCTCACTTGTGGCACCCGGCAGCTCCGGCGAAGGAACAACCGTAAGGGAACAACTCTTTGCCAACCCCGCTTTGGCCGACTTCTCCTTAATAGGTTACCAAAGCTACCGTACAAATCCAAGGGAGCTGCAGGAGCTGAGGGACAAATCCTTCGAAGAGATACGCCTTGGAGTGCTGCGCGAAGGGATTTCACTTGCAGAGCCCCTGCTCCGCACAAAAGAGTATATTTTCTTGGATATCCGCTCTGTCCGCACCAGCGACCTCCCCGATAATCCCACCAAATCGCCAAACGGGCTGTACGCCGAGGAGGTATGCCAGCTGGCCCGGTACATAGGTATGGGACAGCAATTGAAATTCCTCTTTATTTTTGGAATACCCGGCGGTTCAAAACCAAAGGATGTGACAGTACAAATGGTCTCCGAAATCACATGGCATGTTGTGGAAGCCTTATCTGCCAACATAGACGAAGATCCCGGCGATCAGGCAAAAGAGGAACTTTTCCTCAAAAAAATCGTAAGCATGGGGCAAGACGGACAAGACCTGGTATTCGTTACCAGCCGCTCCACAGGCAGGTGGTGGATGGAGGTTCCCGACATCAAAAACTCTGAAAACCTTTGCATTCCCTGCTCTTTCGCAGATTACTCCACAGCCTGTTCGGGCGAAGTACCCCTCCGGTGGCTTTTCTTTTTTCAAAAAATAAATCCGAATTAATTATAATTTATTATTATATTTGTGGTCATACATAATATCTCTTACCAGTATGCCAAAATATCAGATTGATCAGATCGATCAAAAGATCCTCTCCTTCCTTGTCAAAAATGCAAGGATGCCATTTCTTGAGATTGCCCGTGAATGCGGAGTCTCAGGAGCTGCTATTCACCAGAGAGTAAAGAAAATGGAGAACTTAGGAATCATAACCGGTTCTCGTTTGCTTGTCAAACCCCAGACATTAGGATTGAATGTATGCGCATTTGTGGGAGTGAGTCTTGCCCAGGCCAACCACTATCCGTCTGTGATAGAGGCACTCAGGAACATTCCCGAAGTAGTCGAATGTCATTTTGTTACCGGCAAACACGCACTCATGCTCAAGATCTACTGTCAAAACCACGACCACCTTATGGAGATCCTGATCAACACCATCCAAAACATTCCGTCAGTCGAACAGACCGAAACATTCATCTCTCTCGATCAGGCAATCGAAAGGCAGGTTTGGGTAAAAGACTACCCCGGCAAAGCCTCCACTGTTAAAAAACGTTAAGCAAGGCATTTGCCATCACCAGGTCATCGGGCTTGGTAATCTTGATATTAGTCATCTTTCCCGGAGCAAGGAAAATTTTGGTACCCGCACTCTCTACCACTGAGGCATCATCGGTAAAAGAGGGCGAGTACGCTTTTTTATAGGCATCCAGCAATATCCGGCTGCTAAAGACCTGCGGGGTTTGCACCATCAGGTAACGGCTCCTGTCGGTTATCACAGTGCTCCCGTCCTCAGCCCTTACCCTCATTGAATCGACCGGCTCTGTCACCGGAACCACGGCACCGTGTTCTTCTGCCAAATCGTACATATCCTGCAAAAAAGAGGTTGTCACAAATGGCCTCACCCCGTCGTGGACGGCTACCAGGCCGGGCTCTGTTATATGGGAAAGTGCATTCCTGACAGAGTGGAAACGTGTAATACCTCCCGAAACCAGTATGTGGCGGAATGTGAGCCGGTTTTCGAAACAGTAGTCCTTCCAGAACTGTTTGTACTCTTCGGGCAAAACAATGATGATTTCGGGCACTTTTTGCATTGCCAAAAATCGCTCCACCGTATGGGCAAGTACAGGCTTGTTGCCAAGTGTCATGAACTGTTTGGCAACTGTCCCTCCCATCCTGCTGCCCGAACCTCCGGCAACAATTACTGCATAATACTTACCGGCCATATCCGATTTTAAAATTAATTACCTTTTTTAACGTTAAATGGTATAGCAAAAGTAGGTAATAATTGCAGATTTTAGTAATTTTGTAGCCATTTACAGAATATGGAAAAGAGACAAATCAAAAGAGCACTTATTTCGGTTTACCACAAGGATGGAATTGACAAAATAGCACATTTGCTCCACAACTCCGGAGCAGAGATTCTCTCTACCGGGGGTACCTGCGATTTTATCCGTGACCTTGGAATTCCTGTCACGCCGGTGGAAGATATCACCTCCTACCCCTCGATCCTTGGAGGGAGGGTCAAGACATTGCATCCAAAAGTATTCGGAGGCATCCTTTCGCGCAGGGACAACCCTTTGGACCAGTCCCAGCTTGCAGAGTACGATATCCCTCAAATTGACCTGGTAATTGTAGACCTCTACCCTTTTGAGCAATATGTCGCCTCCGGGGAGCCACATCAAGAGATCATCGAAAAAATAGATATCGGCGGCATCTCCCTCATCAGGGCTGCTGCAAAGAACTACAAGGATGTTTTGATTGTCCCGTGCAAGGAGCTTTACGCCAACCTCATCTCCATTTTGGAAGAGGGCAACGCCACAACTGTCGCACAGAGGGCCCATTTTGCGGCTCATGCATTCAATGTAAGTTCGCACTACGACACTGCAATATTCAAATACTTCAACAAAGAGGCGGGCATAGAGGTGTTCAAGGAGAGCATCAAAGAACCTGTTTCGCTTCGTTACGGGGAGAACCCCCATCAAAAGGCACACTTCTTCGGCTCTGCACGGCAAATACCGCAACAGTTGCACGGCAAGGAGATTTCATACAACAACCTGCTCGATATCGAGGCGGCCATAGAGCTCATAGGTGATTTTACCGAACCCACAGTTGCAATCCTTAAACACAACAATGCGTGTGGCTGTGCATCCAGGGAGAGTTTGTGCGAAGCATGGAAGGAGGCTTTGGCAGCCGACCCTGTATCGGCTTTCGGCGGAATAATCATAGCCAACCGCAACATCGACACAGCTACTGCCGCAGAGATGAACAAACTGTTCTTCGAGGTTGTGATCGCCCCTTCGTACGATGGGGAGGCACTTGAGATACTCAAGCAAAAGAAAAACCGGATAATCCTCATAAACAGCGAAGACCTTCGCACTCCTTTCAAGTTCAGGAGCATGCTGGGAGGAGTACTGGTTCAGGAACGGGATTCCAAATGCGAAGAGCCCCTGGAGTTGAAAGTTGTAACCAAAATTGCACCCGGTGCCGGCAAAACAGAAGACCTGTTGTTTGCCAACAAGCTTGTCAAACACTCCAAATCCAACGCTATAGTACTCGTGAAAAACTCTATGCTGCTGGCGTCGGGCATTGGACAAACCTCCCGGGTAGATGCCCTGAGGCAGGCAATCCAAAAGGCCGGGGAGTTTGGTTTTGACCTCAAAGGGGCGGTGATGGCATCCGATGCATTCTTCCCTTTCCCCGATTGTGCCGAGATAGCCCACGCACACGGAATCGACACAATCATCCAGCCTGGGGGTTCGGTGCGGGACAACGAAACCATCGAATATTGCGACAACAACCAAATGGCCATGGTCACAACCGGCTACCGCCATTTCAAACACTAAACAGGAACAAACCACAAAAGCTGCTACATTCTACAAACAACTAAAACCTAAGAGCTAACACTACAACAAGATATGGGATTTTCTTTTTTAACACAGGAGCTGGCAATAGACCTGGGAACTGCCAACACCATCATCCTGATGAATGACAAAGTCGTGGTGGACGAACCGTCCATTGTGGCAATTGATCAAAACACAGGCAAACCCATTGCCTTTGGTCAAAAAGCACGGATGATGCATGGAAAGACACACGCCAACATAAAAACAGTCAGGCCCCTGAGGGACGGGGTAATTGCAGACTTCAACGCTGCCGAACAGATGATCCGCGGGTTCATCAAAATGATCAACTACCGCAACTCGTTTTTCACACCCAGCCTCAAGATGGTTGTATGTATCCCTTCGGGCAGCACAGAGGTGGAGATCCGTGCGGTAAGGGACTCTGCCGAGCACGCAGGAGGCCGTGATGTATACCTCATCTATGAGCCCATGGCTGCCGCAATAGGTATCGGCATCGATGTAGAGGCTCCTACAGGCAACATGGTTGTCGATATAGGAGGCGGCACTACCGAGATAGCCGTAATCTCCCTTGGCGGCATTGTGATAAACCAGAGCATCCGTGTTGCAGGCGATGTCTTTACCTACGAAATCCAGCAATACATGAGGCAGCAGCACTCCATTAAGATAGGGGAACTTACTGCAGAGGATATCAAGATCAAGGTGGGTGCAGCCATGTCCGAACTGGACGAATACCCGGAGCCATACACAGTGAGAGGTCCCAACCTCATGACCGCACACCCGGTTGAGGTAAACGTTACCAGCCAGGAGATTGCACACAGCATTGACAAATCCCTTGCAAAGATAGAGACTGCAATCATCCAGGTACTGGAGCAGACCCCTCCCGAACTCTATGCCGATATCGTTCAAAACGGCATTTACATTACAGGTGGGGGAGCATTGCTAAGGGGGCTCGACAAAAGGCTTTACGAAAAGATCAACATACGGTTCCATGTGTCCGACGAACCTTTGCTGGCCGTTGCACGCGGCACATCCATTGCCCTCAAGAATACCGACAAATTACCATTCCTGATGAGATAATCCAAAATGTGGAGCAAATCACCTGTCATACGAGGTCTGGCAACACTCCTCCTCTTTTTTGCACTGGAAGGGGTCTCGTTGTTTTTGATAGCCCGGGACAGCCTGTTCCAAAAAGTCAAGATTACCGGATTGTTCATGCAGGTAAAGGGGAGCATATCGGGTTTTACCTCCGATATCCGATATTTTGCAGGGCTTCGCAAGGTTAACGAGATTTTACAGGAAGAGAATATCCTACTTAAAAACCAGGTTGAGGCTCTCAGTGCCTCACTCCGGGAGAGGGATTCCATGCAGGTTGTGCCTGCTACCGATGTCAACCCCGAATACCACTATATTCCTGCAAGGATTATCTCCAACAGCACAAACAAACTCCAGAACTTCATAATCCTGGACAAAGGTAAAAAACACGGGGTAGAAAAAGACATGGGAGTAGTGTCGCCAAGAGGTGTTGTAGGTGTGGTTTCGGAAGTTACCGAAAACTACTCCTATGTTGTCTCTTTTTTGAACACAACCCAGAGTGTCAGCGCAAAGATCAGCCCTTCCGGGGCTTTTGGCCCGCTGGTATGGGAAGGAAAACGTACCGACTATGCCACACTTACCGAAATCCCCCACCACATAAAGTTCATGGTCGGAGATACCGTGTACACCAGCGGTTACTCAACCATCTTCCCCTCCAACATACCAATAGGGACAGCACGCAAATCGACCCTAAAAAGCGGCACCCACCACAGGATACAGGTAAAGCTTTTCCAGGACTTCTCTACATTGCACTTTGTGAAGATTGTGGCACACTATAAACGCAAAGAGCTGGAATCCATTCACCCCGAAAACTACTCCCGATGAAGGTCCTGTACAACACAAACACATTTGTCATCTTTGCCGGGTTTGCAATACTGCAGATACTCCTGACCGGTCTGATTGATCTGGGTCCGCTCTTTTTCATTTGTGTGTATCCTCTTTTCCTGCTTACGCTGCCCCTTGACTTTTCCACAAACAGGCTGATGTTATGGGCTTTTGCCATGGGTTTGGTGATAGACTATTTCTCCAACTCCATCCTGGGAATCAACAGTGCCGCCTCCCTGGTCATGGTTTTGGGACAACCACGGCTTTTCAAACTGATTTACCGCAAAGGGGATATGGAAAACCAGTTGAGACCGGGCCTGAGGGAACTTGGAATTCGCCGGTTTTCTGCCTATATTGCACTAAACCTGCTGATTCACCATATTGCTTTGACAGCCCTGGAAAGTTTTGGCTTTGCCCATTTTTTGCAGACTCTGCCCAGAGTCCTTATAAGCCTGATTGTAAACACTTTATTGATTCTGGTCATTGAATATGGGGTCTTCTACAAAGATTATCGCTGATGGCTTTCGAAATCAAGAAAAAGAACATTCTTATAGCCGGGACACTAGTAGTTGCCCTGGTTTTTTTGATACGACTGTTCAATCTACAGATCATTGACGAGGAGTACAAGATAACCGCAAGCAACAACGCTTTCCGTTACGATGTCCAATACCCTGCAAGGGGGCTTGTGCTGGACAGGAACGGCGAAATGCTGGTGGCCAACGAAACTTCATACGACATCATGATCACCCCCATTGAGGTAAGGGAGTTTGACACACTTGACCTTTGCCATATCTTTGGACTCGATGTGCCATCGGTCAAAGACCGGCTTGCCGAATACAAAAAGAACCGCCGCAGGATCGGGTACCAGTCCTTCCCTTTTGTCAAACAGGTCACTGCAAACCAGTACTCCCTGTTCCACGAGAAATCCTGGAAGTTTCCAGGGTTCAGTGCAATATCCCGCACGTTGCGTACCTACCCCTTCAATGCCGGCGGCAACCTTCTCGGGTACATCACCGAGGCCGATACTTCGTTCCTGCGCCGCAACCCCGAATACAAAATGGGTGATTACATAGGCCGCACCGGAATCGAACAATCTTACGAACATATCCTCAAAGGTGAGAAAGGTTACAACATATACCTGAGGGATGTCCACAACCAGGTCAAATCCAGCTTTGCCGACGGCAAATACGACAAACCGGCCATACCCGGCAAAACCATCATCAGCTCCATTGATGCAAAGTTGCAGCAGTACGGAGAGATGCTCATGCAAAACAAGGTGGGCAGCGTGGTGGCTATAGAGCCCTCCACAGGAGAGATCCTTGCCCTCATCTCCAGCCCGGGGATAGACGTGTCCAAACTTGCTTCCATCAACAAATTCTACGGTGAAATTGTAACCGATCCATACAAACCAATGTTCAACCGTGCCACCATGTCGCCGTACCCTCCCGGGTCGGTATTCAAACTGGTTAACGCCCTTATTGGACTGGAGGAGGGTGTATTGGAGAGTGAGACCCGCTACAGTTGCTATGGTGGATACACCGTGGGCAGAGGAGTCGCCTGCCACCCCCACTCATCGCCTACAGACCTCACCGAGTCCATCATGATGTCGTGCAATACCTATTATTGCATAGCATTCAGGGATATCATAGACAACCCCAAATATGGCTCTGTCACGGAAGGATTCGAACGCTGGAGGGAGATGGTGATGAGTTTTGGCTTTGGCCAAAAACTAGGCAGCGACCTGCCCTCCGAGCAGGGAGGCACCTTGCCCACATCCGGAACCTACGACAAGATCCACGGTAAAAACCGCTGGAAGTCGCTCTCAATAATCTCCCTGGCCATTGGACAGGGTGAGCTCGGCACCACTCCGCTGCACCTTGCAAACCTTGCAGCAACCATTGCGAACAGGGGCTTTTATTATACTCCCCACCTTATCAAAGGCTCTCCCGACACCCTGTTGAATCCGCAGTTTTTGGAAAAACACTATACTCTTGTAGACACCGCCAATTTCCACAAGGTAATTGAAGGGATGTACCTTGCGGTAAACTCATTGCCCGGCTCAGGAGCAACGGCAAGAGTGGCCGCGGTGCCAGGTCTTGACATTTGCGGAAAGACAGGCACGGCACAAAACCCCCACGGCAGGGACCACTCTGTCTTCATTAGCTTTGCACCCCGGGACAACCCCAAGATTGCAGTGGCGGCATACATAGAAAATGCCGGGTTTGGTGCAACATGGGCAGCACCGATAGCCTCCCTCATAATAGAGAAGTACCTCACAAGGGAGATTTCACGTCCTTACCTGGAAGAGAGGATAAAAGAGGGCAACCTTATGCAAAATGTACCAATTAAAAAATAAACAACCAAAGGAATGATCGCTGGACAAGAATACCGGAAACTCGACTGGACATTGGTGCTGGTCTACCTGGTCCTGACCGTCATTGGCTGGGTAAGTATATTTTCGGCAGTTTACGACGAGGAACACGCTACCATATTTGACCTTTCCCAAAGGTACGGCATGCAGTTCATCTGGATGGTGACATCCTATGTTATTGCCTTTGCCATCCTGTTCCTGATCAACCCCAAGATTTACGACACCCTTTCGGGCCTTATATACGGAGGCTCTTTACTTTTGCTTGTTGCTGTGATTTTCCTGGGTATCGAGGTAAACGGGTCCAGGTCGTGGTTTGAGTTTGGCCCGGTTAGGTTCCAGCCTGCAGAGCTTTCCAAAATCGCCACCACAATTGCCCTTGCCTCATTGATGTCCAAATACGGTTTCCAGCTACGTTCGCCAAGTGGCATTATCAGGACCACTCTCATAATCATGGTCCCTGTATTGTTGATTATAATGCAAAAGGAGACCGGTTCGGCACTTGTATACTCTGCATTTATTTTTATGCTTTACCGTGAAGGGATGAGCGGATGGTTCCTGGCAGTAGGATTTTTGGCTATTGTCCTTTTCCTGGTTACTCTTGGAATATCCTTGTTCGCAGCCCTGATTGTACTGATCTCCATAATGGTCCTGGTAAGGGGTGTTGCCGGCAAATACCCGTTGCAGCATCTTTTATTCCTCCTCCTTCTCGTTCCTGCAATGATATTCTCTCCACGGCTTGGGGAGCTCGATTTTATCAAGGAGAGGCTGGTTTTGCCCCAAGAGGGGTGGCTGGCTTTTGCTGTGTTGCCGGTACTTGTTTTCCATTTTTACAAGCTGTTCAAATCTAGGGTTTCACATATGTGGCACATCACAATGGTTTTCATTGCCTCGGTAGTGCTGATCTTTTCTGTGGAGTTTTTCTTTGAAAATGTTTTGCAGCCGCACCAAAAAGCCAGAATAGAGAACCTGCTGGGAATCAATGTAGACCTCAAGGGTGCAGGCTACAATGTGCACCAGTCAAAAATAGCGATCGGCTCAGGAGGTTTTTTGGGAAAAGGTTTTTTGCAGGGCACTCAGACCAAATACAATTTTGTTCCTGAGCAGAGCACGGACTTTATCTTTTGCACCATCGGTGAGGAGTGGGGGTTTGTTGGCTCGGCAATCCTTATTTCCCTCTACCTTATTTTGATCATACGGATTATAAACTCTGCCGACAAACAAAAGGATACCTTTATCCGGATTTACGGATACTCGCTGGCATCTGTAATTTTCATGCACTTTCTCATAAACATCGGCATGACAATCGGGCTCATGCCTGTAATAGGAATCCCCCTGCCCTTTGTGAGCTACGGGGGATCATCCCTTTGGAGCTTTACTGTTTTCTTGTTTGTTTTTATACGATTAGACCTAGATCGCCGGAGGTAGAGTCATCCTCTGCTTCTTGGACAATCTCGTCATCCGATTTAAGGTAGAGCAGTACGACCCCTTTTGGGGTTTTCTCTCCCACTTTTGCGTAAATCTTCTCTACAGTTCCTGCAAAAGGTGCCAAAACAATGTTTTGCATCTTCATCGCTTCGTAAGTCAAAAGATGTGCACCCGCCTCAACATGATCTCCTTCATTTACTTCGAAAGAGGATACAACGCCCGGGATAATCGATTTTATCTCCTGGGTATCGGGGCGTTGCCAAACTTTCCTGTTCCGGAACTTGCTTGTGAGGTTCGTAGAAAAAATCCTTGCGTTAGGGAAAATCTGAAGGCTCTCCGCCGGGGTTGAATCAACAATCTTTGAGCCTTTGGAACTCTTGGCCTTTAAGCTTTTGGATTTCCCAGCGGTTTTCTTGATTTTTTCCCTTGCCTTTTTCTTTTCCTCTCTTATTTTTTTCTTCTCCTCCTCAAGCTTCCGTTTTTGGACCAGGGCCCGTTTTTCCGATATTTTCATCAGTTATGCTTTTAAGTTGGTTAAAATGGTGGAATACCATGCTTCTTGCTTGGTCTTTTAACAACCTTATTGGCCGAAACTTCGAATGCATGAATCAGGAATTTCCTGGTATCCTTGGGGTCTATTACAGAGTCGATGTAACCTTTGGCTGCGGCAACGTATGGGTTGGCAAACTTTTGTTTGTACTCTTCTACCTTTTGTTTGCGCATTGCCTCGGGATCCTCTGCCTCCATTATCTCCTTGCGGAAGATTATGTTTGCTGCACCTTCGGGGCCCATGACTGCAATCTCTGCCATCGGCCAGGCAAAGACAAAGTCTGCCCTGAGGTGGCGTGAGTTCATTGCAATATATCCTCCTCCGTAGGCTTTACGAAGGATCACGGTTACTTTGGGAACGGTAGCTTCGCTGTATGCATAGAGCAATTTGGCCCCGTGACGGATCACACCTGCATGTTCCTGGTCCACTCCCGGCAGATATCCCGGAAGGTCTTCCAGGGTAACGATGGGGATATTGAACGAGTCGCAGTAACGGATAAACCTTGCAGCCTTGTCGCTGGAATCACAATCGAGGACCCCTGCAAGCACCAGTGGCTGGTTGGCCACAAAGCCTACTGTGCACCCGTTGATACGGCCAAATCCAATTACAATGTTTGCTGCCCAAAGCTCCTGTACTTCAAAGAACTCCGAGCTGTCGGTAACAGCCCTGATCACATCCCTTACATCGTAGGGTTTTGTTGGATCGACAGGGACAATCTTATCGATTTTGAAGTTTCTGGTGTCGGGCTGCTCTACCTTTTTACCTGTACATTTGCATTCGTTGTGGGAAGGTATATACTCCAAAAGTGTCTTGATCTGCTCGAAACACTCCTGTTCGCTGTGGGCAAAAAAGTGTGCATTGCCCGTGATCTCACTATGGATACGTGCCCCTCCAAGGGATTCCAT